>Ga0302208_10000645_pt1 | contig 15773 bp, 14 predicted proteins | sample II_Fen_E2_3_FD_194577 | JGI IMG/M metagenome (GOLD analysis project Ga0302208, IMG submission 194577) | Peat permafrost microbial communities from Stordalen Mire near Abisko, Sweden - II_Fen_E2_3 | ecosystem: Environmental > Terrestrial > Soil > Wetlands > Permafrost | place: Sweden: Abisko...
TAGATGGGAAACGCTCTTTTGCTTTTTCAATATGCTGTTACCTATCCGTATATAGAATTTCATCTGGCAACAGAAACAGAATGACAAATTTATTTATCATTATAAGTGTGAATGATGTAACTCTTTTACACAATTGTGTAAGTAATAACATACCTAAAGTTCTCACCTTTGCAACGTGAAAATAACTTCACAATAAAATTAAATTGTATGAAAATGAAAAAAGTTTTGACAATGCTGGCAATCATTTCTGTTACTCTGTTTACAGGGTGTAAGAATGATGATTATGTGGCAATTAATGGCGGACCCTGTCCAGCTGTGATAGCAACTACTCCTGTCAGTGGCGCTACCATGGTCGGCCGTAGTAAAGTTTCCTCTGTAATTGCAAGCGAGCAGGCAGCACGGACAACAATTATCACAGCTACCTTCAATAAAAAGATGGACCCTAAAACAATCAACGAGTCATCTTTCAAAGTAAATAGCACAGTGGCCATTGCTGGTGTTGTTACTTACACTGATTCAACAGCCACTTTTACTGCATCGAGTAAATTTGCTGACAATACCACCTTTACAGCCCGAATCACAACAGCTGCTAAAGATTTAATGGGTACTACCTTACAAGCAGATTATGTATGGACATTTAGTACCGGTACAACTATTTTGCCGGTAGTGATTACAACCAGTCCTTTGAACAATGATTTAAATATTGCCTTGAATAAAGTCGTTACGGCAAACTTCAATATGGCCCTTGATCCTGCAACTGTTTCAGGTACCACCTTCATAGTTAAACAAGGTACGACAAATGTTTCGGGAACTGTTTCCTATAATGGTACGATGGCATCTTTTACGCCGAATGCTGATTTATCAGTCAATACTCTTTATACTGCAACCCTGACTACCGGAATCAAGAATTTAGATGGTTCTGCGATTGCCAAAGATACTACCTGGACTTTCAGTACATCTTCTGTTGTGGTTCCTACGGTAATCTTTACAGATCCTACAAACCTGGATGCAAATGTTGCTTTGAGTAAAACCATTTCGGCAACCTTTAGCATTTTGATGAACCCCCTGACAATTACTACATCGACTTTTACTTTAAAAGAAGGAACAAATACTATAAACGGTGTGGTTACATATTCAGGTTCAACTGCAAGTTTCAAACCGAATAGCGATTTGACAGCAGGGAAAACGTATACAGCCACCATTACTACCGGTGCAAAAAATATTGTGAATACTCCTATGCTAGCTGATTATACCTGGACATTCAGTACTCCGTTAATTGCTTCCAGTCCTTCTTTTGTAAATCTTCGTTCTGTTGAACGCTTTGCAATTATTTCAGGTGTTGGGGTTAGCAACAATGCCGGTGCAAGTGTCATAAACAATATGGATGTAGGTATCTATCCTGGTGCACGTACTTCTATTACAGGTTTTCCACCGGCAATTATTATGAATGGAAATTTATTTGCTGCCGACGATGGAGCAGCTACTGCTGCCATGTTAAAACAGGCAAAGCTTGATTTGGTAGCAGCCTATTTATTTGCAGAATCTTCTACTGCCATGGCACCTCAAACTGTATCCGGCAATCAGGGTGGTAAAACACTTGCTCCGGGGATTTATAAATCAACTTCAACCCTTTCGGTTGATGGTAGTGATTTAACATTAGATGCTCAGGGTAATGCCGATGCCTATTGGATTTTCCAGATAGCTTCCAGCTTTAAAACAACTACCGGTGGTAACATTAAACTGATAGGAGGAGCACAGGCTAAAAATGTTTTTTGGCAAACAGGCAGCTCTGCAACCATTGGAACCTATACCACTTTTAATGGCAGTATTCTGGCATTACAATCCATTACGATGGATGCTTATGCTGTTGTAACCGGAAGAATGCTTGCCCGGAATGGTGCCGTAGTAATGACCAGCACAAATATTATCAACAAACCGTAAATAGAAATTATAAGTCTAAAAACTGTTCATTGTCAGTATAAAAAGATTCATCATAATTTCAATACATAAATATATGAAAACTAAAAATAATATCAAAAAGGAATCGCGCCTGTCGCAGTTCCATTATGCCCGGAGCATAAAAAGTCTGATTCTTTGCGCTGTTGTATTGGTCAGAATTCAAGCTCCAATCCAGGCACAGGATTCAATACAGTACACGAAACCTTCCTGGTATTTTGGAGTGGCTGCCGGTGGAAATATCAATTTCTACAGGGGTTCTACCCAGAAAATGGATGCTGAGCTGACTGTGCCTACCACCTTTCATGATGGTACTGGTGTTGGTCTTTTTGTAGCACCGCTTATTGAATACCGTCCGGCAAATTCCCGTTGGGGTATTATGTTGCAGGCAGGTTACGATAACCGTGGCAGTAAATTTAATCAGGTGACTACACCCTGTAACTGTCCGGCAGATTTAATCACCGACCTAAGTTATATCACTGTGGAACCTAGTTTGCGTTTTGCTCCATTCAAATCGGATTTCTATTTGTATGCAGGCCCACGTTTTGCCTTTAATATGTCAAAATCTTTCACCTACAAACTGGGTATAAATCCGGCTTATCCCAATCAAGCACCAACCGCAGATGTAAAGGGTGATTTTAGTGATGTCAATAGTAGCCTGATCTCCATGCAAATTGGTGCAGGATACGATATACACCTTACTAAGGAATCTAAAAAGACACAATTAGTGTTGTCTCCGTTTGTTTCGTTCCACCCATATTTTGGTCAGGATCCACGTTCTATTGAAACATGGAATGTAACCACTCTTAGGGTAGGAGCAGCATTAAAACTGGGAACAGGACATAGAGCTCATCCTGTTAATACCGATGCATTCGTTCCTGTTGTAGTGACCGAACCGGAAGTGAACTTCTATGTGGATAAACCTAAAAATGTTCAGGCAGAAACCAATGTCAGGGAAGTATTCCCGTTAGGAAATTATGTATTTTTCGATTTAGGATCGACTCAAATTTCAAGTCGTTATGTATTGCTTAAGAAAGAGCAGGTAAAAGACTTCAGACAGGATCAGGTAGAACTGACTACTCCTGAAAACTTTTCAGGCCGTTCAAATCGTCAAATGACTGTGTATTATAATGTGTTGAACATTGTGGGTGACCGCATGGTTAAAAACCCGAACACTACCATCAGAATGATTGGTTCTTCGGAACAAGGCCCTAAAGATGGTCGCGAAATGGCACAATCCACCAAAAATTACCTGGTAGATGTATTCGGAATTAACCCTTCACGAATCACGATTGAAGGTCGTAGTAAACCCGCTATTGCTTCTGTGCAAAAAGGTGGTACAGTTGACCTGGTTTTGCTTCAGGAAGGTGATCGCAGGGTAACTATTGAAAGTAATTCACCTGAATTATTGATGGAATTTTATAGTGGACCTAATGCCATGAAACCGGTAGAAATTGTTTCAGGACAAGTTGCACCTCCTGAAAGTTATGTATTTATTAATGCCGATGGTGGAGTTGATGCGTATACCTCATGGTCATTGGAATTTAAAGATGAACAGGGTGCTATCCAGAACTTCGGCCCTTATAAGAAAGATAAAATAAGTATCCCCGGAAATTTAGTGTTGGGAAGCCGGGTAGAAGGTGATTATGAAGTCACTTTGATTGGTCAGACTAAAAGCGGAAAAACCCTGAAGAAAGTAACCAAAGCACATCTGGTTAACTGGGCTCCTGCCACCATTGAGGAAGCAACCAGATTCAGTGTGATCTATGAATTCAATCGTTCGAAAACTATCCAATTGTACGAAAAGTATATCAATGATGTTGTCGTTCCAAAGATTCCTGTTAACGGAACTGTTGAAATCCACGGGCATGCCGATAATACAGGGAGTGAAGCTTACAACTTGAATTTATCATTAGCTCGTGCCAATGATGTGAAGTCTATTATACAAATCAAACTGAATAAACTTGGCCGTCATGATGTGAAATTTGTAGTCAACGGATACGGTGAAGATGCCAAGAAAGCACCTTTCGAGAACAAATATCCTGAACAACGTTATTATAACCGTACGGTTATTATAGATATTAACCCGACTAAGTAAATAGTCACTATTTGTTTGTGTTTTCTCAGATAAGACAGAGGCCGGTTTGGCCTCTGTCTTTATTTGTCTTATAAGGTGCAGACAAACAGTTGTTTGCAGGATTTGCTTGAGAAATTAAATGATCCATCCGATTTTTCTATTCCTAAAACTACTCATTCCTGCCCTCAGGTTCAACAGGTGTTGTGGCATCTGAACTTTCAGGATGGAAGGAAAACTACTTGAAATTGCTACACTTTCTCAAAAGCTAACCACTGAATTCTGTCTGTATTTTTTCGGGGTTGCCAGTATGCAAAGAAAGGGCAAAGAGAGGGCAAAGAGAGGGTAAAGAGAGGGTAAGGATAGGTGCACCTCTCTTTGCCCTCTCTTTACCCTCACTATACCCACTTTTAAATATCTCTTTACATTGGATGAGTTGTGTTGAAATTCAAAACAAATCCCAATCTAATAAATTGCAAAAAAATAAACAAAATCAGAAGTGATTTGGATTCAGGTACAGGATCGGTTTTTAATGGTGTATCTGGTTCTCCAGGCGGTGGAGATAGATGTAAAGTTCAAAACAGATTGTCCATATGTATAAAACTGACATCATTTTTTTTTCGCCTGCTTGATTGACTAAATAGTCAATGATTTTTCCTGTATCTCCTGCAACCTCAAAACGTGTGAATAATATAACTTTTACCAAAAGTTATGTAACCTTTTTAGTTAAGAAATCCTCTACCTTTGTCCTGATGTGAAAATAGTCTCACATTTTAAATCATTCATAATGAAACTAAAATTACTTATTACATTTACAGCAGTTTACCTGTTTTTTATGCCGGGAACAATCTTCGGTCAGGTCATTAATTTAGGTACAGCTGCCAATTTTGTTCTCTTTTCGTCTAATGGGGCGGTAGGAAATACCGGACTCTCTCAATTAACAGGAAATGTAGGAACCAACGTCGGTTCTAGTACTGCATTCGGCAATGTAAATGGCGGGATGTTTAATAATAATGGGGTGACCGCACAATGTTCCTCCGATTTGCTTCTTGCTTATAACCAACTTCACACTACCGTTTCCACATTTTCACATGCCCCGCTTCTTGGTGATGGAGCCATCCTTGTCCCGGGTGTTTATGCTATTGCAGGTTCTACAACACTGGACCTGGACTTAACCCTGGATGCTAAGAATGATCCGAATGCCGTATTTATATTCCAAATACAAGGAACTTTCTCAACAAATGCCAATTCGAAAATAATACTGATCAATGGTGCCAAAGCTTGTAATGTATACTGGACAGTCGAAGGATTGGTCAGTATGGCTTCAGGAACTTCCATGAAAGGAACCGTTATAGCCAACAATGCTGCCATCTCTCTAAACTCAGGGGCAATACTCGAAGGAAGAGCCCTTTCGACAACGGGTGCAGTGAATGTTACCAATGTATTGGCTTACACTCCAATCGGATGTGGCAGTCCATTCCTGACCGGCCCAACAGCTCCGGTGCTTGCTACTACTGAAAACTACGCTTTATTTACTGCCCAGGGAACTCTGACCAACACTGGAATTTCCAATGTAAAAGGCGACGTTGGAAGCAACCTGGGTCTGACAACAGGCTTTGATGCTTTGACAGTGAACGGTACAATACATGCTGTTGCCGATGGGTCTACAGCATTATGTGCGGCTGATCTTATGAATGTTTATACCTCATTAAATACCCTGGTACCGGATATTGAACTGCTTTATCCTGCACAGGTTGGAAATAACCTGGTTTTGACTCCCCATACCTATGTGTTGAAAGGTTCTACTGTGATTACCGACTCATTGTATCTGGACGCACAGGGTAATGCCGATGCAGTCTTTGTAATTCAGGTTACAGGAGCCCTTGCTACAAGTACCCATGCCAAGATTTTATTAATCAACGGGACACAGGCCAAAAATGTATTTTGGAAAGTCGATGGAGCTGTAAACATCAATGACTATTCAATATTCTGTGGTACAGTGATCTGTAACAACGGTGCAGTGCTTCTTAATACCGGGGTCACACTCTATGGTAGGGTTCTGACTACAAATGGTAGTTTTGCTACTACCGCAATTACTGTTTTTAATCCGAAGGATGCAGTCAATGGGATTGGTTCTGTAAATGACGAGGCTGCTAATGTGCTAAGTATCTCTCCAAATCCTTTCCGTTCATTTGCCACTATCAAGTTGATTGATGAGTCGAAAGGCAGCAGTTACAACTTGAAAATATACAATGTGCTGGGGACTGAAGTGCTTACAACGATAGTAACACAACAAATCACAACGCTATCAACTACTGATCTTAGTTCAGGTATTTATTTCTACAAAGTATTGGACCATGAAAAAGTAGTTCAATCGGGAAAACTGATATCTCAACAATAAGATATTTCAAAAAAAGAATCGAAGCCTGTTGCCTGAATGCAACGGGCTTTTTTCATAAATACCCTTTTCTTGGTTAGAGAACTAGTCTGAATTTCTTTCAGGTTCTGCCTGAACCTATGAATTTTGCAACTTAAAGACAAAGTTGTGTAACTTACCAGGTTTGAGATTATTCTACCTTTGTTCTGTTCGGGAGATATATCCAGAACACAAATAAAATAAATATAAATGAAAACAAAACTACTTTGTACATTAACAACAGCTTTCCTGTTTTTAATGCCTCATGCCAATTTTGGTTCGACTATTAATTTAGGTACTGCTGCCAATTTTGTTCTCTTTTCGACCAACGGTTCTGTCAGCAACACCGGTATAACTCAATTAACCGGTAATGTAGGTACCAACAATGGCTCCAGTACCGGTTTTGGAAATGTGAATGGAGTGATGCACGATCAGGATGGTACCAGCGCTCAATGTGCGGCTGATTTACTGATTGGATATAATCAATTAAAAAATGCCATTCCTACTGATTTCATTGCCCCCCTGCTCGGAAACGGAGTGACCCTGAACGCAGGGATATATTCCATAGCAAGTGCTGCAACATTAAATTCGACCTTGACCCTCGATGCTAACAATGATCCGAATGCAGAATTCATTTTTCAGATTAATGGTTCGTTTTCTACCAGTGCAGAATCAAAAATTATTTTAAAGAATGGGGCTTTAGCCTGTAATGTCTACTGGAAAGTGGAAGGACTGGCTAGTCTGGCCCCCGGAACTTTCTTGAAAGGAACTCTTATTGCTAATAATGCTGCCATTATTACCACCACACGTGATACCATCGAAGGAAGGATGCTTTCTACAGCAGGAGCAATTACTGTGGATGGCACGCTGGCTTATACGCCTACTGGATGTGCCAGTCTGGTGCTAACCGGTCCATTGGCTCCTGATCTTAAATCTGCTGCCTGTTATACCTTGTTTACTTCTAACGGACCAGTAGAAAATACAGGAATATCAACTATCCTGGGAAGCGTCGGAACCAATGTGGGATCAACAACAGGCTTCGATCCATTATTGGTGACTGGCACAATACATCCCATACCAGATGGCTCTACCGTTCAATGTGCAGCCGATTTACTGAACGCCTACAATTACTTGAATACATTGCCTAATGATATTGAATTAATCTATCCAGCTCAGTTTGGAAAAAACCTCGTTCTGACACCTCACACTTATATTTTGAAAGCTGCAACTACATTTACCGATTCATTGTACCTGAATGCCCAAGGCAATCCGGATGCCGTGTTTGTAATTAAGATTAATGGTGCTTTAACCACAAGTACCTATTCAAAAGTGATTTTGATCAATGGTGCTCAGGCAAAAAATGTATATTGGAAAATTGAAGGTGCAGTAAGTATCAATAACTATTCTGTTTTTTGTGGTATCATTATCTGTAATAACGGAGCCTTGGGAGCCATCAATACAGGGGTAGTGTTGAATGGTAAAGCACTTCTGACAACTGGTGCCTTAACTACTGCATCCATTACAACGACTTTACCGGTGAGTTGCACCTTGACTGATGTGAATTCACCAACCCTGGATAATGCGAACCCGATTCTATTCATTACGCCAAATCCATTTAAATCATTTATTACGATCAACATGAATGCTCCGAAGGATAACATGGCCTACGAATTAAACGTTTATGATGTGTTTGGAAAGATAGTTATCAATACTCCAATTGTGGATCAGGTAACAACGCTTAAAACCAGCCAACTTCATGCAGGAATCTATTTATACAAGGTCTCAACAAATGGAAAAATAGTTCAGTCAGGAAAACTGATCTCTCAGCAATAAATTTATAAAAACTAAAAAAGCGTTTTGCAGATATGCAAGACGCTTTTTTTATCCCTAACCGATGGTTGGGAGTAGTACGCTTGCTTTTTGGATTCAATCATCCGCTTAATAATAAAAAGTCCTGCATCAGCCTTTCATATTGGCTTTTCCAGTAGTCAATGTGTGAATAATGCAAGTCTTTTGGATAATTGTGTAAATCAATAATTGAATAAAAATACGACCTTTGTGAAGTGATAATTAATTCACTATTTAATAGTTAACAATATGGACTCAACTAACGTAACTGGAAACTGGGATGAACAGAAAGGCATACTAAAACAAAAGATTGCCGATTTAACCAATGATGAAATGATGTTCACAGATGACAAGAAAGATGAGATGTATGGAAATCTTGAAATCAGGCTTAGCAAATCAAAAGAAGAATTACGTCAGATCATCGATCCGATTTAATTCGCAGTACTTCTATAAAATATCTTTTCTTTTTGGTTGAAAGCCATTTTTTTTATATATGTATCTATCTCAAAAAGTATAACAATTTAAAATAAACATTATGAACAGATCACTGGTTGCTGCATTATTTCTATCAGCCGTTTTATCAGGAGGATGTATGTCTTCCGATCAGAAGAAAGAGAACGCCCGTAACCGGGTGCAGGCTGCAGAGGAAAATCTGGATAAAGCGCAGAATAATGAAACTGCAGTGGCACAAAAAGCTGCAACAGCTGATGAATTGAAAACTTTCAAACTGGAGTCGGAATTAAGAATCAAGAATAACGAAGTCAGTATCGCTGAGTTAAAACTAAAGATGAATAAACCCGGATCAGCCCTCGAGGAAGTATATGCCCGCAGGATTGATTCTCTTCATATGAAAAACCAAAACCTGAAAACCAGGATGGATAATTATGAAAAGACACATACTGACTGGGGCAAATTTAAAAGTGAATTCAACCGTGATTTGGATAATCTGGGTAAGTCCTTGAAGAGTCTCCGGATAGTTCATGAGAAATAATAATTGATTTAATTTAGAAGCAAGTTTCATGACTTGCTTTTTTTTGTGAATTAACATGGTAAAAGTATGACAAAGAATGTGTGAATCATGTAACAAAATAGATGAATTATGTAAGCATCTGATACGCGATTGAAAGTATCTTTGTTCATTATTATTTAATACAGTATTAAAAAAAAACAATATGAAAAAGCCAATTATTCTGATTCCATTTATGTGTATGCTTATATCCTTGTCTTGTGAACTGTGTAACGCCCAGGAAAAACAACCAATGCAATTTGGTGTAAAAGGAGGTTTGAATCTTTCCAATCTGTATGAATCTGATGCTTCCAGCTCGGATATGATTGTAGGATTTAATCTGGGGGTATTTAATAAAATTCCTGTTTCAAAAGTTCTGGCTATACAACCTGAATTTTATGTAACAACCAAAGGTGCTTCGCTTACCTATAATAGCCTTTTTGTGGATGGTACTGCAAAATTTAATCTGACTTACGTGGAAGTACCTTTATTGTGTGTTGTTAACGTGACCCGGTTACTCAATATCCAGTTTGGTCCTTATGTTGCCTATTTAGTCGATGGAAAAGTGAAAAATGTAGCAAATGTCAATATGTTTAATTTCGAAGATAATATCGATGTCAACGACTTTAACCGCATTGATGCCGGAGTAGTTCTGGGAGCCGGATTAGAAGTAGGCGGTATTACTATGGGAGCCCGTTACAACTTAGGTATGACCAAAGTAGGTAAAACACGGTCGGTTTTAGGAACTGATTACACCATTCCCAATGCAAACAATGGGGTCATCAATTTTAATTTAGCCGTAGCTTTATAACTATTTTATCAGTAAAAAAAGAGATGGATAAATGTATCCATATTAAAACAATAATAATCATTTAATAAATTATGAATATGAGCAGTGTCCTTTATTTAATCGCATTAATACTTGTCATTTTTTGGGCTATCGGATTTTTTGCATACAGCGCAGGTGGTATCATTCATGTCCTGCTGGTTATTGCTATTATAGCCGTGCTCTTCAGGATCATTCGGGGAAGATAAATTTGAATATCAATAACCAACTCAAAGAGTAGTAACTCAATAAACTAAAAGAGGAAAAGCTTATGCTTTTCCTCTTTTTATTTACGGTTGTGCCTGTAAGGTCGGAATGAATGAATCCAAAGACCCACTGATTGGCAATTCAAATTATTTTCCAATACAGAATTTCCCAAAGATATTTCCCAGTATTTCATCATTCGATATCGAACCTGTAATCTCCCCCAGAAAGTGCATGCACTCCCGAATGTCCTGTGACAGAAAATCGCCTGTGATGCCGTTGTCAATGCCTTCTATCACCCTGCGAATTGCTGTCAGGGCATTTTGTAAGGCTTCGTAGTGACGTACATTATTCACTACAACATCACCCGGGTTAATGTTGGGTAATTGGGCAGCTATCACCAATGCATTTTGAAGGCCTTCTGTGTTGATGTTATCTTTGGCTGAAATGTAGATACGTTCGCCACTGAATTGTTGGAACAGCTGGTCAAGCACTTCGCGTTCATCTTCTGCAATTTTATCAATCTTGTTGAATACCAGGATGACTTTTTTACCTTCCGCACGCTTGGCAATGCGTTCAGTGAGCCATTCCATGTGTTCGCTCAGTTGGGTGCAATCCACAATCCACAGGATGATGGAAGCCTGTTCTATTTTCTGGTAGGTCCGTTCGATGCCCAGGCTCTCTATTTTATCTTTTGTATCCCGTATCCCGGCTGTGTCAATAAACCGGAAGGTAATACCCTTGATATTGACCAGGTCTTCTATTACATCACGGGTTGTACCATGAATTTCGGAAACAATAGCTTTATCTTCATGAAGCAACAGGTTCAGCAAGGTCGATTTTCCGACATTCGTTTCACCGACCAAGGCGACCGGTATACCGTTTTTCAACGCATTCCCTACCTGGAATGAATCGGAAAGCCCGGCTATCAGTTGCTCAATATCGGTAGCCAGTGTCTTTAGCTTGTTACGGTCGGCAAATTCTACATCTTCTTCATTAAAGTCCAATTCCAGTTCTATCAGTGAGACAAAATTCAACAGTCGGGTTCTGAGTTTCATTAATTCAGTCGAGAATCCCCCCCGCATTTGGGTTATCGCCATTCGATGGGAAGACGCTGAATTGGATGCTATCAAATCGGCAACTGCTTCCGCTTGTGAGAGATCCATTTTGCCATTCAGAAAGGCCCGTTGAGTAAATTCCCCGGGTTGTGCCAATACGCAACCTTGTTCAATTAATAGTTGCAGGATTTTTTGCTGAACATACAGCGATCCATGGCAGGATATTTCGACCACATCTTCACCCGTAAAGGAGTGGGGGGAGCGGAATACCGTTACCAATACATCGTCTATCGTTTCATTTTGTTTATCTACCACACTTCCAAAACTCACGGTGTATGCTTTTTGGGTTAGGATGGAAAACGACTTCTTCTTTGCTACAAATATAGCGTTGCAGTATTTCAGTGCATCTAAGCCTGATACCCTGATGACAGCAATGCCCCCGATTCCGGGTGCTGTTGAAATGGCAGTTATGGTGGTTAGTTTCATGTTGTTGGTTTTAATAAGCCTTCCGGGAAAACATCATTTTCCAATGACGATTTTTCGGATATGATTTTTGCAGGGACTCCTCCTACTGTAACATTCTTCGGAACATCCCGGTTCACGACAGCGTTTGCTCCAATGGTGACATTATCACCAATCGTAATGTCCCCGAAAAGTTTTGCCCCCGGGCCGATATAGACATTGTTCCCAATTGTTGGAGCTCCATTGTAATATCCGATAGAGGTGGAAGGATGAATCCGGCAGTTTGCTCCAACGAGTGCTTTCGGACTGACCACTATTGTACCGTAGTGTACCAGGCATAAGCCGGGGCCAAACACATTTTTCGGAATGGAAAAGCCTAACTTTAATGCCAGGCGGTGATTGAGTATTTCAAGATATCCCTGATAGATCCGACAGAACCTGTTTCTTCGACGGACGTTATTCAAATACTCTATTTTACGCAAACGAAGTTGAAACCGGATGCAATCCATCCAACAGTAATTGTAAAAAGAGATTCTATCCAGCTCATAAGCCTTTAAGTCACGCTCAAGATAATATTTGTAGGAGGCTTTGTCTGATATCATACCCTGGTTGCTGCTAAGCTTAAATCCTGTCCAATACTGTTTGTACCAAATTCTCAATATATTGTTTGTAATCCGTGGTGGCAGCTTCCACGCGACGGTTTGCAATGATACAACATACTGTCATGGCTTTATGTCCCATGAGTTTTGATAAACCTGCTATGGCCGAACCTTCCATCTCGTAGTTCGTGATTTTATACTTGCCATAACGGAAGCTTTCAATTTTATCGTTCAATTGCATATCAGCCAGATCGATCCTCAGGACTCTGCCCTGCGGGCCATAGAATCCATTCGCCGAGATAGTTACTCCGCGAAGCATGTCATCTTTTCCAATGCGGTTAACCAATTCAGTATCTGCATCAACTACATAGGGTGCAGCCAGTTGGGGATTCCAGACCAGATGCTTTTTCATGGATTCTTCAAATGCCAGGTCACTCACTGTATCGCGTCCGGCGTAAAAGTTGAGCATACCATCAAACCCGATCGATTTCTCGGAGATCAGAAAGCTGCCCAACGGTATATCCGCCTGCATGCCTCCCGATGTGCCAATACGTATGATGGTCAACTGACGGAAATCAGGTTTTTCCATCCGTGTTTCCAGATTGATATTGGATAGGGCATCCAGTTCGTTCATGACGATATCGATGTTGTCGGTTCCTATTCCGGTAGATATGACCGAGATGCGTTTGCCCTTATAAACTCCGGTTATGGTGTTGAATTCACGGCTCGAGACAGAACATTCCTGGGTGTCAAAATAGGCTGCTACCAAGGCTACACGGCCCGGATCACCTACCAAAATCACATTGTCTGCCAGTTGTTCGGGTTTTAAATGCAAGTGGAAAATGCTTCCATCACTATTGATTATTAATTCGGAAGGTGGGAAATGCTTCATAGATTTATTTTTTTGTTAAATAAGTATTCTCATTCAATTGGAAAACCATAAATATACTTCTTTTTTAATTCATAATTTGTTTCCTCCGGACTTAGTTCGACATTTTAAAGCCGTACCTTTCTTGCGGTATGCTGTCATCTGAGTTCGTTGACGCAGTTTTTTACATACTCAAACCGGTTGTAATCCTGATGTACCAAAACGTCATTCCAAAATATCAGATCAATATCAATCGGAATTATGCCCGTCAGTTTGCTATCCGGTTTCCTTCCTGCTTCCTGTTCTATCTGTTTAAAGATGGATACAGTCTCTTCAATGGGTCGGTCTGATGCTATTTTTAGGGCTATATTCTTGAAGTCTGATGAAAACTGCGCACCAACCGCTTCTGTATTTACCGGTATGCTTCTGTTTGTAATCTCAAAGTTTGCCACCAGTTTCATGAAAGTAAGTGCCATGTTTTTTTGAACATCGGTATTGCTTCCCAGCATGATAATAGCAGTATTCATAATTAATCGGTTACAAGTAGGGACAACCACGATCCTGAGCCAGGATAGCCGTTTGAAGTATCAAAAATAAACAAAAAAAGCCGAAGTACAGTACTTCGGCTTTATAGAAATTATATTTTGTATTAATAACGGTAATCTTTCAGTTGTTCCTGTAATCTTTTACGGGCTAAGAATATCCTGCTTTTCACGGTTCCGATCGGTAAATTCATAGTTTGTGCTATTTCTTCATATTTAAATCCCTGAATATGCATCGAAAACGGAACACGGTATTCGTCCGAAAACGAAGCAATGTTGTTTGTTATTTCTCCAATGGCATATGATCCCTCCGGACTATCAAAACCTGAGTTTTGAGGTAAATTTAAATGGTGCAAATCCTCAGTTTTATCAACTACTGTCTGGTTGCGAACAATTTTTCTATAATTATTTATGAAGATATTCTTCATAATGGTCAGTACCCATCCTTTGAAATTTACGTTGTCTGTAAATTTTTCTTGATTATCCAATACTTTGAGTGTCGTGTCTTGTAATAAGTCCTCTGCATCATCACGGTTTAAAGTCAGGGAGAAGGCAAAATTTCGCATATTACTTTGCAGAGCCACCAATTCATTTTCGAATTCAACGTTTTTCATAATGTTGTAGTTTTATGTGTGAATAAATAAAACTTAGTAATTGATAAAATCACCAAGGAGTAAATTATTTATCTAAACGAATTTTTCTTGAAAAAACTTTCTTATATAGAAAATTGTAAATTTGTCAGTTGTCTATACTGAATGTAGTTTTATAAAGAGCTCTTTCGAAATCAACTGTTGTAGATTACGTGGCAAATATATGGATAATTTTTCAGTATTGTTCATTTCTCAAAGAAAATTTTACGAGAAAAAGCATAAAAATATAAAGATTGTATTATTGTAACAATTACAAATCATTTGTAGCCTTTTCAAACCCTTTTGAATCCTATAAAATTTCATTTATTAACAACTTTAAAATGAATAAAGTGCTACAAATTAACAAAATAAATTTTTTTATTCCGGATGTATTCCGACGTTCGGCTCGCTGAAATTTACACTGCTTCTTTTTCGTTTTTCTCACTTTTTATTCAACTACCACCTCCTTCGTAACAACTATTTGACCTTTATTGTGCTCCTATACTTGTTCTATGTATAGAGGGGGTTCAGATAGGGTTGAGATAGGGTTGAGATAGGGTTCATTTAGGGCAAAGAGGGATAAACCTTATTAAACCCTATCTCAACCTTCTCTGAAGTCTTGCCGATATCTAACCATAGACCCTTTATACTTAAAACAGGTGAAAATAGGATTGAATTGCAGATCGGTTGTGATATGCTTCTGATTCAGTTATGCAGTTTGTATCCGGCATCTGTAATAATTTATTCATAAATTCATGTTTCTATGTAAGTCCCATGATAGGGCAGGACCGATGCCTGGTTTTGAAGTCGGTTGACTACGATAGCTGAAAAATCAGGATAGCGTAAGTACAGTTAGCAACAGGAATAGTATAATATCGTATTAAACGAATTGACTTTCAGATCTCTGACACCGCTACCTTCAAGCCTCATGCGGTAGCTTCCCGCTTTCCTGTAGCGGTGACAGAGATCTGAATAATAAATGGGACGGCATTTTGTTTCAATTATTTAATAGTTTTTAAATCAGAAAGATAGAAAAAAAATGAAAGCTTGAGATGATGACAGAGTGCAATCCTGAATAGGTAAATGAAATAGAGATGGGGTCATCTACAATGCATGTGTTGATGGAAAATAGATTCCTGTTGCCGGATACCCGGATTTTTTGATGCAAAGGTATGAAGTAGGAGAGGTATCGGTACTTGAAGAAAGGGGTTGTCGTGCCTGGAAAAGTAAAAAAGAAAGCCGCATTTTTAAAATACGGCTTTCTGATTCGCAGGGTATATAAAAT
>Ga0302208_10000646_pt1 | contig 15752 bp, 10 predicted proteins | sample II_Fen_E2_3_FD_194577 | JGI IMG/M metagenome (GOLD analysis project Ga0302208, IMG submission 194577) | Peat permafrost microbial communities from Stordalen Mire near Abisko, Sweden - II_Fen_E2_3 | ecosystem: Environmental > Terrestrial > Soil > Wetlands > Permafrost | place: Sweden: Abisko...
ATCGTGGCATCAAGACGCAGCCACTTTTCGTGACACGCATCGAAGACAAAAACGGCAACATTCTGGCGCATTTTTCACCCCAGATGTCCGAAGTGTTCAGTGAAGAAACATCCTACAAGATGCTTTCCATGATTCGCGCTGTGGTCGATATGGGTACCGGTCTTAGACTTCGCAATTCGAAATACGGCATTACCGCTCAAATGGGTGGTAAGACCGGGACGACCCAAAACAATTCTGACGGTTGGTTCATGGGTGTGACTCCGCATTTAGTCGGTGGTGTTTGGGTCGGTGGTGAAGAACGCGACATTCACTTTGACTTCACCAACGAAGGACAGGGTTCAGCCATGGCTTTGCCCATCTGGGCATTGTTCATGAAGAAAGTGTATGCCGATCCCAAATGCGGTGTTTCCCAAAGCGATGTGTTCATGGTGCCTCCCGGTATGGAATTCAACTGTTCGGGAAATGAACCGGCCTCAAGCCCGGACGATAATGCCGATGCCAGCGGAACCAGCGTTTTCGAGAATTTTTAGGGAAAGGTCAACTCTTTAATGGTACCGGCTACTTCCAATCCTGCGTTTCTTCCAGTGTCGGAAAGTAGGACGGCATGACTTTTTTTGTCGAAGAGCTTTACGTCGATCAAGGAAGTCATGCTCTCTTCAATTCGACCATCCATCAAACCTAAAATGGGAGAGGCGAGTAGGGTGCTTTTTTCTCGGTGAGCAAGTATTTCAAGACGGTGGTTTCTGTTTTCAAAGGCCAGCCTTACTTCCTGTTGATCGGCAAAAGATTGAACCAGTTTGGATCCGTTGTAGGTCGTAAATTGGATCAGGCGATCATGAAGCCAAATTCCGGCTATGAATCCGATAAATGTACTGCCCATCCATGGAATTTTCGCCACGGAAGCTTTGAGTGCGATGCCAGGTTGGCTGAAATGGTTGGTTTGCATCCAAAAGTAGGCGCTTGGAAACGATTTCCCCCAATCCTTTTCCATATAACCCCTGCCGTTTGTAAAATCGATGACTTCCCCCTCAACATCCAGTTTGCCTTCAATGTGGTGATCCATGCTCAGAATACCATGGTAACATTCCATGAAAGGAACAAAGGAATAGGGGCCCATGATGCCTGGAGAATAAAACGTACTCGGCCACTTCGTCCTTTCCGTAAAATGCAATTCACCCTTTACCGTTGGTAAATCGAGACGCATCACATCGTTCGAAAAATAATTCTGACCAATATTCAATTCGAATTTTTTTGGCTCTGGCCGAAATTCAACGGAATCGAATTTATAATAGGCTGCTGTTCGTTTCTTACCATCCAACACTTGAACAAAAGCCTGCTTCAGCCCATTTTCATCCATGGCGATACCGGGAATGAAAGCAAGTGCTTTTGATTCATCCGCATTGACCAATTTGAAATACCATCCTTCGAAATACCTTCTGCTTTTTCTCCAACCCTGGTATTGATCCGGATGAAACAGAGTCTGGAGACTTTGGAACATTGTTACTTTTGTTTTTTTGATGTTTTACGAACTGGTTTGTCTGGAACAAGCCTACGGTATTTGTTGTACCTGTTCCATACTTCCGAAACAAAAGCAACCGTTTCGGAACCTCGTAAATACCCTGACTTGCAAACTCGGTCTTCAAAATATTTTGGTTGGCTTTTCAGCAGGATATAGGTTCGAACATTGTCTTCCCAAATGAAAGGATTTTTACCGTGCTTCCGGGTCAGTGCCCTGGCGTCGGTTATGTGGCCAAGTCCGCAATTATAGGCTGCCAAGGTCATTTTTATACGTTGCTCATCGTTCGAAATGATGGCAAAGTTCTTCTCATAAATTTTCAGTAATCTGGCTGCTGCCAGTACATTTTGATCGGGCTTGAACAAACTGTCCCTATTTATTCCGACGGAACGGGCCGTTTTGGGCATGATTTGCATTAATCCACTGGCTCCCATCCAGTTAACGGCCGAAGCGTCAAAATTTGATTCCTGATAGGCGATGGATGCCAGCATCCGCCAATCCCAGCCGATTTCAGCACCGTATTTTTTGAATAAGGCGTCATAGATGGACAACTGCCCCTTTTTGCCCGGGAACAATGCGGTTGAAACCAAATCGGATGCATTTTTTTCTGAGGAAAAATATCGTTCCGTAACTTCCTTGTATCTATCAGTATACCTGTTGTCACGGAACCACTGGTGGATGGCAGCTCCAAGTTTCGGCGATGTATTCCGGACAATCCAGGAAGATCGTTGTGAGAAACTGATGGCCAGCCCGATGTTGATGTTCTTATAAAAAGTACTGTTGAACTGAGCGATGTTGTTGTTGGCAATCGTATAGTCAATTTGTCCCGTCGCTACTTGACCAATCAAGTCTTCGACCGTGAAACTATCTTGTGGAATAGCCTTGATTTTAATACCTCCGCCCAACTCCTGATTCAAACTCTCCAGACGGCTCAAGAAACGGCTGTTGGCATGGACTACGACTGTTTTACCAATCAGGCCGGTCACGCTTCTGACCATATCCACAGGCTGCTTTTTTTGTTGAACCAATACCTGATGGGTAAGAAACTCGCGCCCGCAATACAGAAAACGGCTCTTGTTCTCTGTCGTGATGGGCATATTGTAGGCAATCATGTCGCCTTCCCCGCGTTCCAACATACGAACCATGGCAGCCGGATTTGGCGCTACGATCATCTTCAAATGCAGTCCCAAATCATTGGCCAGCATCGAACAAAGTTCGTATTCGTACCCCATTTCCTTGTCGCGATAGATGAAATAGGAGGAAGAACTGTAGAGCGTGAGTGCACGAAGTTCCCCCTGCACATGGATTTGTGGAAGGTCGATGAGCTTTTTCCGCTCCTGAATTCTTTTGTATTCCCGGAAGCCGATTCCAATCAGGATGACGGCCAAAAAAAGGCCGACCAACCGTAAATTGATTTTTAACCGCAGGTATTTCTTGACGTGCATAGGTACCTTTTCTAACTCTAATATAGGTACATTTTTTAGCCTGTTAAAGGTTTATTCATTTTTTTTCACATTTTTGATGGAATCCATCTGAAATGACTTTATCTTTGCGCAAACTTTTTGACCATGCGAACGCTTTTTGGTTGAGAAGTTTTTTTTATTCCAAACATATGAAACAAACCACCCATGCCGGTCAGGCATCCAAGCTTTCCATGGCTGGATTGCTCATCACACTCGGTATCGTTTACGGTGATGTAGGAACATCGCCACTTTACACCATCCGTGCCATTCTGAACGGAACCGCTTTTGCTGACGAAGCATTTGTGCTTGGAGCCATTTCCTGCGTCTTTTGGACGCTGACGTTGCAAACGACGTTCAAGTACATACTGATTACCCTTCGGGCTGATAATAAGGGGGAAGGAGGCATTCTGTCCCTGTTTGCCTTGGTTAAGAAGCAAAACAAATGGCTGTACATCATCGCCATCGTCGGTGCCTGCGCACTGTTGGCCGACGGCATCATCACACCGGCTATCACCGTCACTTCCGCAGTCGAAGGGCTTCGAATACTGGATCCGCAACTTCCCGTCGTAACGGTGGTGCTTATCATCATCTCCTTTCTTTTTATGGTTCAACAGTTTGGAACCAATTTCTTGGGTAAATCCTTTGGTCCGATGATGCTGTTCTGGTTTTCCATGTTAGCAGTATTGGGCTTTTCCCAAATCCTTCAATATCCGGCTGTGCTGAAAGCAGTTAATCCGTATTATGCCTATCAAATCCTGGTGCATTTCCCGAATGCGCTGATTTTACTGGGAGCGGTTTTTCTGTGTACCACCGGGGCAGAAGCGTTGTATTCAGACCTGGGGCATTGTGGAATCAAGAACATCCGGATTTCCTGGATATTTGTCAAAACAGCCTTGTTGCTGAACTATTTCGGACAAGGTGCATGGATCATCACCCATCCGGCTGAAGTGACCGCCACCGTCAATCCGTTTTACGCCATTATGCCCGATTGGTTCTTGGTTCCCGGTATTCTGGTAGCCACAGCCGCAGCCATCATTGCCAGTCAAGCTCTGATCAGTGGCAGCTATACCATCATTTCAGAAGCCATTTCATTGAATTTTTTCCCAAAGGTCCGAATTCATTACCCGACCACCATCAAGGGTCAGATGTATATACCGCTCATCAATACGATTCTGTACATTGGTTGCTGCTTCATTGTGCTTTATTTCAGGAAATCAACCGGTATGGAAGCGGCATATGGACTGGCCATCACGCTGGCCATGTTGATGACTTCCATCCTACTCATGTTTTACTTGAAAGACAAGACGTCGATTTATGTCCGAATATTTCTGGGCCTTATTTTCTTTTCGATTGAACTCTCTTTCCTGGCGGCCAACATGACCAAATTCATGCATGGCGGTTGGATCACCATCATGATAGCCGGTTTCTTCATGCTGGTGATGTACACTTGGAACAAAGGCAGAAGAATTAAAAACAGTTTCATCACTTTTGTGAAGATCAAGAAGTACCTGCCTGTCATCGAGGCGCTTTCAAAGGATAAAAGCGTGCCCAAATATGCATCCAATTTGGTCTATGTGACACATGCCAATTACATTTCCGAAATTGAGAACAAGATTCTTTTCTCCATGCTCCGGAAACAGCCCAAACGGGCGGATGTGTATTGGATTTTGCATGTGGACATTGTTGACGATCCGCATACGACTGAATACGAGGTTCATCATCTCATACCCGGTGTACTCATTCGGGTGGATTTGAGGCTTGGCTTTAAGGTCCCTACCAAGGTGAACCTCTATTTTCACAACATCGTGCATGAATTGATGGAAGATAAGCAGGTGGATCTGATTTCACATTATCCGTCACTTCGTGAATTCAATATCCTGAGTGATTTCAGGTACATTGTCATCGAACGTGTTCCCAACAACGACTACGACTTTGCCAAGTGGCACGGACTCATCATGAATTTCTTTTTCCTGATTCGTAAAATCGGCATGAACGATGTGACTCATCTGGGGTTGGACTCTACGAATGTCGCGGTTGAGGAAGTGCCGTTGCTGGCTCGCTCCGAGATTATCCAGGGCGAAAACGTCCGCCCAAGGCGTTCCAAATTCGGGACTTTGAAGAGGGTGAAGATTAATGATGTGAAGTTCACCCGCGTCGATTAAACAGAAAGCCCCGACAATTTTAATTGACGGGGCTTTCTGTTTAATCGACACAATCAGAAATTTTCGCTTTCGATTTCAAAATAGGCTTGGGGATGGTTGCAGGCTGGGCAATTGTTTGGTGCGGACTTGCCTTCGTGAACGAATCCGCAATTGCGGCATACCCATTTCACTTTTTCCTCGCGTTTGAAAATGGTGCCATTTTCCAGATTGGCCAACAATTTCCGATAACGGGCTTCGTGTCTGGCTTCAGCTTTTAAAATGGCTCTGTACATGGTGGCGATTTCCTTAAAACCTTCAGCTTCAGCTATATCGGCAAATTTGGGATACAGTTCGGTCCATTCTTCGTTCTCGCCGTTTGCTGCAGCCAACAGGTTTTCGGCCGTCGTGCTGATGATGCCGGCAGGATAACTGGCCTTGATTTCCACCATACCGCCTTCGAGATATTTGAACATCCGTTTGGCGTGTTCCTTTTCCTGATTGGCGGTTTCTTCAAAAATGGCGGCGATTTGTTCGTAACCTTCTTTCTTGGCTACGCTGGCATAGTAGGTGTAACGCATACGTGCCTGCGATTCACCGGCAAATGTTGTGAGCAGATTGATTTCAGTCTGGGTTCCTTTGATGCTTTTTTCCATAATTTCTATAGTTTGAGAATTCAGAATTTACCTATCAAATATACGAAATAATCCGCAGAAACTTACTTGCTGAGGTGCTCCAGTAAAATTTTAATACCGATGCCGATCAGGACAATCCCACCGAACAATTCAGCAGGAATATGGAAGCGATGGCCGTAGCGACGGCCGATAAAGATGCCCAAAGAAGCGAAAAGAAAGGAGGCTGCGCCAATCATCAGAATAGACAACCAAAGGTCTATGCGCATGAAGGCAAATGAAACGCCAACGGCAAGGGCATCGATGCTGGTGGCCAGAGCCAATGCCAGCACCACCTTGAGTTTGAATGGGTTCAGACTTTTTTCGTCCGGATGCACGAAAAAGTTTTCCCAAATCATGCGCCCACCCAAAATGATCAGAATACCAAAGGCGATCCAATGGTCGAATGTTTCGATGAGGTGCTGGAACGTACTGCCGGCAAGCCAACCCAACAAAGGCATCACAGCCTGAAAAAGGCCGAAGAAAAAAGCCACCCTCAACGCCGGGCCATATCTGAATGGCTTCATTGCGATGCCGCAAGCAATGGAAACAGCAAAGCAATCCATAGCTAACCCAATGGCAATTAGGATAATATCTGATAGGTTCATGCGTGTTGGCTTTTTTGAATATCGGAGTGTCAAAGGTAGTTTTTTTTGCCTTGAATCTCTTATCTTTGTGTTCAAAATTCGCTGTATGACCTTCGAGCTATTGGCCCGGGACACCAAAACAAACGCACGGGCCGGATTGATTCAAACTGATCACGGACCCATTGAAACACCCATCTTCATGCCGGTGGGTACCATCGGTTCCGTCAAGGCGGTGCATCAAACCGAATTGGATGCTGAAATCAAGGCTCAAATCATACTTGGCAACACCTACCACCTTTATCTGAGGCCTGGTCTGGATATCCTCGAACGAGCAGGAGGCCTTCATAAATTCAATTCTTGGTCGAAACCCATACTCACCGACAGCGGTGGTTTTCAGGTATTTTCACTGGCTCACCGCCGTAAGATAAAGGAAGAAGGCGCCACTTTTCAGTCTCACATAGACGGTTCTACGCTTTTTTTCAGCCCGGAAAACGTGATGGATACCCAACGCACCATCGGAGCCGACATCATCATGGCGTTTGACGAATGCACACCAGGTGATGCCGAATACGACTATGCCCGTAAATCGATGGAAATGACCCATCGCTGGCTGGATCGATGCATCGACCGGTTTGACCATACAGAACCAAAATACGGATACAACCAGGCTCTGTTTCCCATCGTGCAAGGTTGTGTGTATCCCGATCTTCGCAAACGTTCTGCCGAATTCATCGCCTCTAAAAACCGGGAAGGCAACGCCATCGGTGGTTTGGCTGTGGGCGAACCTACCGAAAAAATGTATGAGATGATCGAACTGGTCAACGAAATACTACCCCAAGACAAACCTAGATATTTGATGGGTGTCGGAACTCCTGCCAATCTGCTGGAAGGTATTGAAAGAGGCATCGATATGTTCGACTGTGTGATGCCCACCCGCAACGGCCGCAACGGCATGCTATTTACCCGCAACGGCATCATGAACATGCGCAACCACAAGTGGGCGGACGATTTTTCGCCCATCGATCCCGAAGGAACCGCTACGGTGGATACGCTTTACTCCAAGGCTTATTTGCGTCATTTATTCATTTCGAAGGAATTACTGGGCCTTCAGATCGCTTCCATACACAACCTGGCCTTTTACCTCTGGTTGGTCGGTGAAGCACGAAAACACATTATTTCAGGTGATTTCTCGAGTTGGAAAGATCAGATGATCCATAAAGTCACAGCCCGATTATAAAGTAGGAAATGGCATTCAGAAAGAAAAAATACGATATTCCCGACAGTGTTGCAGAACGTGACAACATTTTCCGACTGAAACGCCTGGACAGCTACATCATAGGCAAGTTCCTGGGAACTTTCTTCTTTTCCATGGGCTTGATCATGGCCATCGTCGTTGTTTTCGACTTCAATGAGAAGCTCGATAAATTCATGAATCACGATGCCACCTGGCATGAAATCCTTGTTCATTACTACCTCAATTTCATACCCTATTTTGGGGTACGGTTCAGTCCGTTGTTTATTTTTATCTCCGTCATTTATTTTACCTCAAAACTGGCCAGTGATACGGAAATCATAGCCATTTTGGCCAGCGGCGTGAGTTTCAAACGCCTTTTGCGTCCGTATATGATGGCTGCTGGCTTTCTGGCATTGATGACCTTCGCATTGAATTCATTCTGGATTCCCGTTGCCAATAAGACGCGACTAGCTTTTGAGGATAAGTATGTCAAAAAAATAACTTCGGATTACACTCGGCATGTACAAATGGAGGTCGAACCAGGAGTCATCATGTATATTGACCGTTTTGAAAAATCCAGCAACACGGGGTATGACTTTTTTCTCGAAAAGTATGAAGGCAAAATGTTGGTTTCCAGATTGACTGCCAATAGGATTCACCAAGACAGCACCTATCACTGGAGCTTATCCGAATACATGATTCGAAATTTCAACGGATTGACAGAAAGTATTACCAAAGGAACCACCCTGGACTCTTCCATTCAGGTCAAACCAGAAGAGTTTTTCATTGTGAAAGGCTGGAGTGAGCAATTGACCACCCCGGAACTCAAGCGCTATTTGGACAGGCAAGCGCAACGTGGTGTGGCCAACATCAAAGAATACAGCGTGGAATATAATCGAAGGTTTTCCTTTCCTTTCTCCGCATTCATCCTGACCCTGATAGGTGTATCACTGGCTTCCCGAAAAGTCAGGGGCGGAATGGGCTTGCACTTGGGTCTGGGCATCGCCATCAGTTTTGCCTACATCATGTTCGACACCGTTTCGGGAAGTTTTGCGGAAGGAGGAGGTTTGTCTCCAGGACTGGCCGTTTGGTTACCCAACATACTATTTGCCTTCGTAGGACTGTACCTGTATATAAAAGCACCGAAATAATTTTCTAAACCTTACCATCTAACCTTAAATTTGAATTCATGAGCAGAAGAGTCATCGGCATTCACGAGAAAATGCCAATTCTGGAGAGTATTCCACTCAGTCTTCAGCACCTGACAGCGATGTTTGGTGCTACCATCCTGGTTCCCATCTTGTTGGGTGTGAACCCGGCCATTGCATTGTTGATGAACGGTATTGGTACACTCATTTATTCCTGGGTCACCAAAGGTGGAATCCCGGCTTATTTAGGCTCCAGTTTTGCCTTCATCGCTCCGGTCATGCTCATTTCGGCCAATTACGGCGGTTTTGCGCATGCTCAGTCCGGTTTCATCTTTTTTGGTCTGTTTTTCGTTGTCATTTCCTGGGTGGTTTACAAATGGGGCATCAAATGGATTGATGTGGTTATGCCGCCAGCCGTAATGGGCGCCGTGGTAGCCATCATCGGTCTGGAATTGGCTCCGGTAGCTGCCCGTCAAGCAGGTTTGGCTCCCTGGCCGACCAATGTCGGTCAAGTGGTTTCAGCCTACACACCCGATACGAACACGTTGATCGTATCGCTGTTCACACTTATCGTGGGTATCATCGGCTCTGTCCTGTTCAAACGCTTTCTGGCTGTCATTCCCATCCTTTTTGCAGTTGTCGCAGGTTACTTGCTGGCCTTGGCCATGGGTATGGTTGACACTGCTGCCATCAGCAACGCTGCATGGTTCGCACTTCCCAAATTCCAGGCACCGGTTTACGACACCAACGCCATCTTGATCATCGCCCCGGCTTGTATCGTAGTATTGGCTGAACACATAAGTCACCTCATCGTAACCGGCAAGATTACGGAAACCGACCTGATGAAGAATCCGGGTCTGCACCGTTCCTTGTTGGGTGATGGTATTTCCAACATCATTTCCGGTTTTACTGGTTCACCACCCAATACTACTTATGGTGAAAACATCGGTGTCATGGCCATCACGCGCGTTTATTCGGTATGGGTCATCCGCGGTGCAGCCATTCTGGCCATTGCCTTCTCCCTGATCGGTAAAGTTTCCGCTGCCATTTCCACCATACCCGGTCCAGTCATGGGCGGCATTACGATGTTGTTGTACGGGGTCATTGCCGTACAAGGTCTCCGTATTTTTGTGGAACAGAAAGTTGATTTCAGCAAAAACAGCAACATGGTTTTGGGTGCCATCACGTTCGTCGTGGGTGTCAGTGGTGCCAGCATCATGATTGGTTCTGTTGAACTCAAGGGCATGGCTTTTGCGGCCATTGTCGGTGTGGTTCTGTCATTGATCTTTTGGGGTTTCAAGAAACTGAAAATGATGAACGAAGACGTTTAAATCTATTCAATCAATATTAAAAACCACTCTGCAACAGGGTGGTTTTTTTATGCTCCAAACTTCGGATACTGAAAAAGTTCATTATCTTCGCTTGAAATGAACCTGAACATGTACGCCTTCAAGTTGTTGATTCAGAATACCCAGCGATTTATTCTCACAGCAATGGGCATCGCACTTTGCACCCTGTTAATGCTGTTTATGGTATCCTTGTATGAATCCGTCGCTGACGGCTGTGTGGAATATGTCCGCACTAGCAAGGCCGATTTGTGGGTGCTTCAGAAACACGCCACCAACATCCTGCGCAGCACTTCCCTGCTGCCTTCTTCGTATGAAACCGACCTGAGCAACACCGAGGGAGTCAAATCCGTTTCCCCCATCTTCTTTATTTTTGCATCAGTGCCCATCAGGGGTGAAAATGCCACTTTCTACCTCACCGGTTTTGATCCTGTAACCGGGGTGGGAGGTCCACCTCGCATCTTAAAAGGTCGAAGCGTCAAGAAGGACGATGAAATTGTGTTGGATAAAGCTTTTGCAGCCAAATACAAACTGAAAATCGGTGACCGCATTCCGGTGAAGGATGATTCGCTCACAGTATGCGGCATTAGCGGCGGCACCAACATGTTTGTATTGCAATATGCATTCATCACGTTGAACGAGGCGCACAATGTGGTGGGCTTTCATTATGTAGTTTCCGCTTATCAGGTGAAAACCATGAATGGATATCCGCTGAAAGATGTGCAGGATAATATTTATACCAAACTAAAGAACGTAGTCGTATACGACAACGACACCTTCGTAAAAAACAACATCCATGAAATGGAAAACGGCATCATTCCCCTGTTTTTCATCATTATGCTGATTACGGCCGTTGTGCTGACTGCCATCCTCAGCCTGATACTAACCGTGAGCGTACTGGAAAGACGTAAGGACTTTGCCATTCTAAAAGCGCTCGGTTCTCCGCATGGGTTCATTACGGGACTGGTCATCCTCCAATCGATGTTGCTCAGTTTGGCAGGACTCGTCATTGGGGTCATTTTATTTTTCCCCATGATCAGCCTAATAGCAATAATAACTCCTGAAGTGGCGAATACGACCTCCGTCAGTCAAATTCTGCTGGTTTCCCTGGGAGTGATGGGCATTAGTCTGATCAGCTCCATCCTGCCCATTCAAAAGATACGGAAGATATATCCCTTGGAAGTGTTTATGTCCTAAAAACGAAAGGTTCGTTTAAATCGATGGGTTCCGGAACTCAAAGTGTCTAATTGGATGTAATCGCCTTTTATCAAACCCTTTACGTTCATTCCATCTACTTGTACATCCGAATTGGAAGTTGTTCCTTTTGGCAAACACACCATTGCTTTCATATTGTCAGGCAACGTGAGAATCAATTCAAATCGATCGTCAGACCGGTTCCATTCAATCAAGATATCCCCTCGGTCGGACGGCAGTTTGCCTTTCACATGAGTCAACGAATTCCCAAAATCAAGTGGTTTAACCTGTATCAGTTCCGATTGAGGCTTGAGGTTCTTCACCCCAAGAATGTATTGCTGAATTCCCAGCAAGCCTGATGTGCCCCATGGATGCGACATGCTTTCGGCACGAACATCGGAATCCCAAGCCTCCCATGTTGCGGTTCCACCTTTGGTAAATGTTTGAGCCCAACCATCCCAAGAAGGATTGGTGTACAATTCCAACAAGTGTTTGCCTTCTTCTGATTTTCCCAGCGCTTCGGGCAACCAGCGGACGGTCACCATGCCGACACTCATCTTGCGATCCATTACGGCCTTGACGACTGAATCCATCGCCGTTTCCGGTACGATTCCCAATGCCAGTGGAAGCATGTTGGCATGTTGGGAAACATGCTTGCTGGCAGCTTGGTCCTTGTACAAACCGTCAATATAGTGGCCATCAGCATCGATCAGGTTTTTATTGATGGCTTGTTTCATCTGTTCCGCTTTCTCCAAATACAATGCCTTATCTTTTTCAATTCCCAACACTTCAGCCATTTTGGAAATGCATTCAAAATCAGCGTAGGCATACGCGTTGATGACTGTTCTGGAAGCAGTTGCCACATCATATCCATACCGCATGGAGGGTGGCCAGTCAATGATGCCATAGGTGTATCCGCCAGCTCCGCCTGCCAAATTACAGATCAATCCGGTGGAATCGTTTTTATAGGTGTCCACATATTCAGCAACCTTCCTTATTTTTGTGAAATTTTCTCTAAGGAATTGTATGTCACCAGTTTGCATGTAATAGTCCCAAGCCCAAATCGGATAGAATTGTGTAAAATCCGGAATGTCGCGTTTCCGGTCCACATTGGGATAGACAGCGTTCAGTCTGCCATCCGGCCAGTATTGATCCTGAGAATCCAGAAATTCAAGTAATACGCGCAAATTGAAAGCCCTGTCGCCCATGGTGGTCATGGCCGAAACTCCCTGCGCCCAACCATCGCCCAGGAAAGCACCTTTTTCACGGGTGGGAGTATCCAAAAACTGTTCTTGTTCGCCCAATAGGAGGGTATGTTTCATCAAATCCCAGACCCGATTCAACATCGTGTCCGAAGACTGAAAATCGGAACGTGAGGGATCCAATTCATAATGTCGAGTGATGAACCTAACATTCTCCGTGGTTAACGGGCAAGGTGCATTGTCCACCTGAAAATACCGCATTCCAAAATACACAAATGGTTGAAATGTAGCTTTTTGACCATTTAAAATGAAATAGTAACTCATGTTGGTGCTTTGCGTTTGCCGAAGCGAAACGGAGCCGTCTGCATTCAAAGTGAAGCCACCGCGCATGGTGATGACATCTCCGGCTTTTCCGCCTGTGAAGGTGATTTTAGGAACACCTGCCCATACCTTGCCCAAGTCGATCACATAGTTGCCCTTACCCAGATCCTTAACCGATACAGGTGCGATTTCCTGCTCAATTAGACGTGTCAGGTCTGGCTGAAGTTCGCCAACCCAAGGTGCGACCGGTTGTGCACCGATGACGAAGGCATCGGACCAAGATTGATCATTAAAGAAGGGTTTATTCCAATTATCAAACATCTTTGAGGCATCGATGCGATCCACATATCCCACGCCCTCACCATTTCTGGTAGGCTGTCCATCCACCCAAGCATCCACCCTGGTTTGTTTCCAGCTGGCATCGGTTCCAATGATTTCACGACTACCGTTGGTGTACTCAACAATGGTTTTCAACAGAAAACCAGGTGCTCCTGCCACTCTACCTTGTCCGCCACCATACCAGTGTGCCAGGCAAGCAAAGAGATTCTCGCCTTTTTTGTTCAGAAAGGAAGTGATGTCGAAGGCGTTGTAATAACTATATTGCGGATAATGATATGCCTGACCTTTGCCGATAAGCAATCCGTTCAGATACAATTCGTAATTATGCCAAACTGAAATATAGGCTGTAGCCCGACTAATTTTTTTTCCTGATAACGTAAAAGATTTCCGAAAGTATGTGAATTGGTCCTTTTCCGTGGAATTCCGTTTGATCCATTGTGCACCGGTCCAATCTGAAGCCGTCAGTAAACCCAGATCAAACATGCCGGGTTTGGAATATTTTCCAGGTTTGTCATCTTTATCCCAAGTTCGTACCTTCCAAAAATAGCGCGTAGCCGATTTTAAGGTGTTTCCGCCAAACTCCACGTGATTTTGTCTGTTGGAACGTGTTTTTCCGCTGTCCCAGACATCACCGTGATTATTATGGAGGCTCTTGAGGCTGGTTGCCACCAAAATCTGATATGCCGACTGAATTTCATTTTCGTCAGGGTCATTGACGTACCAACCGAAATACGGCTTGCTGTCTGTTCCAACCGGATTGACCTTGTCAAAACACCTTAAATGGTCAGGTGCATCCGGTTCGGCCCCCTTTAGACCAAACGGTAAGAATGAAAAAAGAAGGATCAGAATCAGAAAGGTGTTTTTCACAATATTGACTTATTTTGCCGCCTCTTGATTTTCACAATGAACTTTCAAATCGACCGGATTGTCTACCAGCTCCTTCAATAGTGCAATGTCCAGCACTTCCTGCACATCTTTGACGAAATGGAACGTAAGGCCTTTCAAATAGGTTTCCTTGATGTCGGCGATATCCTTGCGGTTTTCTTCAGACAAGATGATTTCCCTGATTCCAGCCCGTTTGGCCGCCAGAATCTTTTCCTTGATGCCGCCTACCGGCAGAACCCTGCCTCGGAGAGTGATTTCGCCTGTCATGGCCAGATTCTTACGAACCCTTCGTTGTGTGAAAGACGAAGTCAGCGAAGTCACCATAGTGATGCCAGCTGAAGGACCGTCCTTGGGAATGGCGCCTTCCGGAACGTGTACATGGACGTTCCAGTTTTCGAAAATGCAATCGTCAATGCCCAGTCTGGAAGCGTGCGCCTTGATGTATTCCAGCGCGATGACGGCGGATTCCTTCATGACATCGCCCAGATTGCCGGTCAATGTCAATTTCTGTGCCTTGCCTTTGCTGAGGCTGGATTCGATGAACAAAATTTCACCGCCCACAGCCGTCCAGGCAAGTCCAGTAACCACACCGGCATAATCATTGCCCTGATAACGGTCACGGGTGAATTCGACCATGCCCAGATAATCCCTGAGCTTTTCAGGGGTGATGGTTTCCGTAAAGTTATCGTCAACGGCAATTTTACCGGCCACTTTGCGCATGATCTTGGCAAGCTTCTTATCCAGTTCGCGTACACCGGATTCCCTAGTATACGATTCAATTATTTCCTTGATGGCTGGTTTGTTGATCTGTAGCTTTTCCTTTTTGATGCCGTGGTTGTCCATCTCCTTGGGAATCAAATGCCTGTGGGCAATTTCCACTTTTTCTTCAGCCAAATAGCCGGTGATGTCGATGATTTCCATACGGTCTCTCAGAGGCGGTGAAACCGCTCCCAGGTTGTTGGCCGTAGCAATGAACAATACCTTGGAAAGGTCGTAATCCACGTCGATGAAATTGTCGTGGAACGTGTTGTTCTGTTCAGGATCAAGCACTTCCAGCAGGGCAGAAGAAGGGTCTCCGCGGAAGTCGTTGCCGATCTTGTCGATTTCGTCCAGTATGAAGACGGGATTCGAGGTTCCGGCTTTGATCAAGCTTTGAATGATGCGGCCAGGCATGGCTCCAATGTAGGTGCGACGGTGCCCGCGTATTTCCGCTTCATCGTGCAGACCACCTAAGGACACACGCACATATTTGCGGTTCAAGGCTTCAGCAACGGACTTACCCAACGATGTTTTACCGACTCCGGGAGGGCCATAAAGACAAATGATGGGCGATTTCAGGTCGCCTTTTAGCTTTAGGACAGCCAGATGTTCCAGAATGCGTTCCTTGACTTTTTCGAGTCCGAAATGATCCCTGTTCAACACTTTTTCAGCCCGTTTAAGGTTGAAATTATCTTTGGAGTATTCGTTCCAGGGCAGATCCAACAAGTAATTCAAATAATTGAGTTGTGTGGAATAGTCTGGGGAATGCGGGCTGGTGCGTTCCAGTTTGCTGAGTTCCTTTTCAAAAACATCAGCGACGGGTTTGCTCCAACTTTTCTTATTGCCTTTTTCACGCATGTCGCGGATGTCCTGTTCCGAATTGCTGCCACCCAGTTCGTCCTGAATGGTCTTGATTTGCTGTTGCAGGAAGTATTCGCGTTGCTGCTGG
>Ga0302208_10000660_pt1 | contig 15634 bp, 17 predicted proteins | sample II_Fen_E2_3_FD_194577 | JGI IMG/M metagenome (GOLD analysis project Ga0302208, IMG submission 194577) | Peat permafrost microbial communities from Stordalen Mire near Abisko, Sweden - II_Fen_E2_3 | ecosystem: Environmental > Terrestrial > Soil > Wetlands > Permafrost | place: Sweden: Abisko...
TCAGCCAGTCACAGACGTCCGAGCCCTCAAGATCCATATACAGAACCCACTACCCACCCCCCGGAAACACGGCTACCGCAGCGCCCGTATTCTTTCCCTTCGGCGAATAGACCGTCATCGTGGGCCGCGAGACTCTGCCAACAAAGGTAGCCGGAGGGTCGCCCGGGTTCTGCACCGTCGTCGTGACCTCTGGCCCCGTGATAGGCACTGCATCCGGCGCCTTGTCAGGCCATATTGGCACTTGCCTATGTCCCGGCGATGGCTGCCAGTCGGGCGTCTGCGGGCGCAGAACGGCAAATCCAGAGACAACACAGAAAGCAAGGAGCAAAGGCTTTATCACAATTCCTCGTTTGTAACCCGTGACTGCTTAGGGCAGCAGTCTAAAGGGCGGTAGGCTTATTGTCGCAGCGAGGGAATCTAGATAGTCAAAGAGTCTGGGTGCAATCTGACTTCTTGGACGATGGCAGTCAGACCCGGTTAAAGTCAATTGTTGTTAACCAGGCGTTAGCACCAACAACTGCCCCAACGGCCCTGCCGGGTCAGGTAGTTGGTGTAATCGCAATGTTTCAACAGCAACCCTTCTGAGAGACCGCCAACTGCCCACCTTTCATTGACTTGCCCGGTTTTACCCACGTAAGATCTTGGCACGCATGATCGGTCAGACCATTTCGCACGCCGAAATTGACGACCAGCTCGGAGCCCTGGTATCAGTGCTTCTTGGCACCCTCCAAGATAATTCTCGTCGAGATGCTGTGCCCATACTCGCTGGGAACCAGGAGACAACCCAGAGCACATGTTCACTTCGGTGCGAACCCTACTTCTGATCACAGCTTCCTCGCCAGAGATCCAAAGAGTACGGCGTCCTCGCGTTCTGAACTTCCAGCAGATCACCATGCCGTATCTTGCCGCCTTCGCACCGCCACATTGGACGGTGATCCATATCGATGAGGTGGCGAGGCCGGTGGATTTCGGCATGCTAGTGGACCTGGTGGCGATTACCTTTCATACGCCGAGTGCACCTCACGCCTATGCCATGGCAGACCATTTCCGGCAGCGGGGAACTCCGGTGGTCTTGGGCGGACCCCACGTAACTCTGATGCCCGATGAGGCGCAGGCGCACGCGGACGTGATCTTCGTCGGCGAGGCCGAATCCCACTGGCCCCAATTCTTCCGCGAATTTGAAGCCGGGTGCCATCGCCAGAGGTACTGTTCCACGGAACCCCCAACTCTGGAAGACACCCCGATGGCGCGGAAAGACCTGTTTCACCGGCGCGATCTTACGGGCGGAGTCCTGTTTGCTACGCGCGGCTGCCCGCACCATTGCGATTTCTGCACGCTCGCGGTCATGTATCAAGGCCGTGTGCGCAAGCGACGCGTGGAGGCCGTCGCAGAAGAGTACGGCTCTTTCCCGGGCAAGGTGATCATTCTGTGGGATGACAATATCGCGAGCGACATTGAGTACGCTAAGACTCTGTTCAGGGCTCTCGCTCCCCATCGCAAATGGTGGAGCAGCCAAGCGAGCATCCATGCTGCTCGGAACGATGAGTTCCTTGAGTTGGCCGCGAGAAGCGGCTGCAAACAACTGTTCGTCGGGCTGGAGTCAATCTCGCAAGCCAGCCTGAATGAAGTGCAAAAGCGGTTCAACCGCGTGTCCGACTATGCCCGCGCAATTGAGCGGATTCATTCCCATGGCATCGCGGTGCAGGTAGGTATCGTTTTCGGTTTCGATGGCGACGAGCGGACGATTTTCGGCGAAACGTTGGACTTCCTCGAGGCGACAGGAGTGCAGAATGCGACATTCAACATCCTGACCCCCTTTCCAGGGACTCGGCTCTACCAACGTCTCGAGGCAGAGGGCCGGATTCTGACGCGTGACTGGAGCAAGTACAACGGCCGGGCCGACGTTGTCTTCCGACCCAGATTGATGAGCCCGGAGCAGCTTTTGGCTGGATACGAGTATGCGAACAAGCGCTTCTACTCCTGGCGAAGCGTATGCAAACGCTTGGCGCGCTCTCCGGTGGGACTGTCTTGGACCTTGCCCCTGAACTTGGCGTACGTGTTCGCTTCTTCCATTAACTCGATTGCAGCAGGGGTGCGACGATAGGTGTCGGCTCCCGTGCTGTCGAGAGCAAGCGGTTTCAGATGGCTCCCGTAGACGTCGGCGGTAGCGCTCACGACCTGAATCGGCTCGGACCGGACTCCGGTCGAGTCACGGGCCAGCCGGGAGGAATTGTTGCCTTTCGGCGGCCATATCACTATGCCTTCAGACACTGAAATCAACAACCGGACACGGGCAGTTGCCGTAATCAGGCGACGGAAGTATGTCTTTTGCGCAAGGTTAAAGTGCATACTTCCGTCAGGCGTTTACGCTCCTTGAGCTCCCGTATACTCTGGTTCTTCAGCGCGCCTTCACGCGCTCTCGCCGCAGACTCGTCCGCAACTGTAACTTTCCACTGCACTTGGAATCTCACGCTGCGAAGGGCTTCCCAGGGTTCAGTGACCTTCGTCACAGTGGCGTGTCTCATTTCTCGTATCTTTGGGGAGTTCACTTAGGCAACACTGATTCATGAACGTTTAACCGTCCCTTCACACGGCCGCAAACACGGCTGGTGAGAATCGGCTATGCCTAGAATACCAATTGCGGATGACGAAGATCAGGGCGTCTTAACCGAGGCGCCGCTCCTTCCGGGGCTTCCGGGATTCGCCGGGAAGCTGATTCCAATGGACGAAGCGCGCGCCTTGTACCATCGCGTGCGCTCTGCGCCAGAGGGTTTCCGCCTGGAAACGCTGCTGGCTGAAATGCAGGTCAAGTTACAGGTTCAGCCCGCCGACCTTGAACATATCCCTGCCAAAGGCCCGCTGGTCGTGGTGGCCAACCATCCCTTCGGAGTGCTCGATGGCGCGGCCTTGGGTGCACTGCTGCTACGCGTCCGTCCCGATGTCAAAGTAATGACCAACTCGCTGCTCGAAGGCATCCCCGAGTTACACGAGCACTGCTTTTTTGTGGACCCGTTTCATACTCCTTCTTCGCCGGAAAGAAACTTGAAGGCGCTGAAGCAGGCCATCGAATGGTTGCGTCAGGGTGGCGCGCTCGCCGTATTTCCAGCTGGCGAAGTTTCGCAGCTGAAGGTGCGCGAGGGGCAGGTGACCGACCCGGTCTGGAACAACCTTGCCGCCCGCCTGGTACGCAAGACCGGCGCCAACGCGCTCCCCGTCTATTTCTGCGGGCACAACAGCATGGCGTTTCAGTTGCTCGGCTTGATCAATCCCCGCTTGCGCACGCTCCTTCTCATGCAGGAATTCCTCCAGCAACAGGGGAAGACGTTACAGGTTCGCGTGGGCAGCGCCGTCCCGTCAGAGCTGATTGCCAGCATCGCGAGCGACGACGAAGCCACCGAATATCTCCGCCTGCGGACCTACCTGCTTTCCTATCGCGGCAAGAAAGGGTTCTCCCTTCCTGCGAAGATGCGGTCGGCCATGCCGCGAAAGACTCAGGAAGCGGTGGCTAAGGCAGTCCCGCGCGAGCTGCTGGCGCGCGATATCGAGGCGCTGCCTTCCGGCCGGCTCCTCACCGAAAACAACGAGCTTGCGGTGTACGCCGCCCGCGCCTCTGAGATGCCGTACCTGCTCGATGAGCTCGGACGTTTGCGCGAAGAGACGTTCCGCGCCGCCGGCGAAGGTTCCGGTAAACGCGCCGACCTCGACCACTATGACGACTACTACTGGCACCTGTTGCTCTGGAGCAAGGAAAAACACGAACTGGTGGGCGCCTACCGCGCCGGCAACACCGACGAAATCATCCGCCGCTACGGTATCAAAGGCCTCTACACTCACTCCCTGTTCCGCTTCGACGAGCAGCTTTTCCTGAAGATCGGCTCCGCCCTCGAGTTGGGCCGCTCCTTTGTGCGTCCCGAGTACCAGCGGCAATATGCACCGCTGCTGATGCTGTGGAAAGGCATTGCCGGCTTTGTCGCTCTTCATCCGGAGACGCCCACGCTGTTTGGTGCGGTCAGCATCAGCAACGAATACAATTCCGCCTCGCGCGAAATGATCGTCCGCTACTTCGAGGGTCGCGAGGATGCCCGCGAGTTCTCCGATCTCATCCAGCCGCGCACGCCCTTCCGCGCTCCCAAAATGCGCCGCTGGGATTGTCGCGCCATGTGCAACGTCCTGCGCGGCCTCGACGAACTCGCCGAGCCCATCTCCGACGTGGAAACGGACGGCAAGGGCCTGCCTATCCTGATCAAACAGTACGCCAAGGTGGGTGGAAAACTGGTGGGCTTCAACTTGGACCGCAAATTCTCCGACGTGGTCGACGGATTGGTGATCGTGGACCTGCGCCAGACCGATCCCCAGGTCCTCGAGCGCTACATGGGCAAGGAAGGCTACGCCGGCTTCCGCCGCTTCCACAAACTCGACTCGAACTCATCTCGACTTATTTCAAGCCCAGTTCGCCATTGTACTGTTGGGTAATCCCGTAGCACTCACAGGCGAAGTCTTCAAGCTTCTTGCGGTTTACGATCTTCACTGCTCCACGGGTGTACTCGATGAGCTCACTTTTCTGCAAAACACCAGCTGCCAAACTCACGCTGGGCCGGTCTGTCCCTAGCATCGTGGCGAGAAAATCATGGGTGATGGGCAGCGACTCTGAATCCACTCTGTCCTGAGTCATCAGCAACCACCGCGCAAGGCGCTGCCTGATATCATGCAGCCGGTTACACGCGGCTGTTTGTGCAACCTGCATTCCCTGTACTACCGCATAGCGGCTCAACGTCAATTGCAGGTCCGGGGCAGATTCCAAAGTGTTTTGCAAAGTTGCAATCTCCACTCGAAACCCATCCCCCGAGATTTGTACCACCGCTTGCAGCGGGCTCCTGCTCAGGCCAACAGCCGCCGGTGTTCCTGTAAAGCCCTCATTGCCAACGATGCCGGCTTCCGCGGTCTTTCCATCCTTCATTACGACTACAAGAGAAACCAGACCTCGATTCGGGAAATACGCGAATTCTAGCTTGCCACCTCCCTCGTGAAGGACCAGGTGGTTTGGCAAGCTGACGTACTCAAGATGAGGACGAAGTGAGCTGTAGTCGCGATCGGAGATCGATAGAAGTATCAGGTTGCCGACTGGCTTGCCTTCGCTATTCGTCCGCTCGCCAGACTGCACGACTTGGAGGCCTTTGTTTTCCATGACCGAGCCCTGAGACACTAGAATCACAGCCGATAGTCTTTCCCGGAGACGGGAAACAGAAACCCTGCCTATTCGCGCTACTCCAAAAATTATACAGACATCCACTGTTTCCCCGAAACACGACGCTCTTGTAGGGTGATTCTTCATTGGCTATACCGCTGCTACGCGCATCCAAGCCTTCTCCCTGTATGTAGGATGCCCGACAGACCATCCAAATTGGCGAATGTAAACTTCGCCCATTCCTTTATGTATCCTTCGCCGCGCCCAGATTGGGTGACGGTTTTCTGCTGCAATCGGGCAGTATGCCGCTGTAAAAGGAGCCATGAATGGCGAACCAGAACGTCTCGTCCCTCGACAGCAAGCGGGTACTTGTTGGGGCGCTGCGACATAGACGGCCATGAGCCGGAATCTCGTGTGGATTGAGCAACGGCGTTTTCGGGGTTTTGGTTGCTCCCAATGTGACTGGCGCTTCAAACCTTCTGGTGCGCCCACTGGCACATCTTTCGATGAAATGATGCGCAACTTTGAGTTGCAGCGCGACACGGAGTTTGCGTCCCATGTTTGCGCCGATCACCCGGATGCCAAGAGTACAAGGAGCAAAAACGCTGAATAGTTCAAAGTGCCGTACATCCCAGGATTGGGAAAAACTTTACCGCTCCGCAGTCCTCGAGTCCGACCGGAGCAAGTTGCTGCAGCGGATCGAGGCCGCGGAGGCCGCGATTCTCGAGCGATCGCGCCGTTTATCAAAGCCGCCGGGCAGCAATAGAAAAGAGCAGGACGCAATCACTCGGGCACTGCACATCTTGAGCTTGCTGCGTGTCGGCGGGCAAGAGCCCTAGTCTCGCTCGATTGATGTATGAGATGGCCACGGAACCGGCCGGCACACCCGTCGAGTATTTCAACCGCGTTCCCCTCACGCCGTCACAATCACACCCGTGCATGGACCCTTGCTGGCGCGGTGGTAGCTGTGCCGGACTCCCGAATCGAAGTACACCGCGTCCCCCGCTTCCAGAACAAACGTTTCCGAACCGATCGTGAGATCCAGAGTGCCGGAAATCAGATAAAGCAGCTCCACACCAGCGTGTTGATGAAGCCGCACCTTCTCTGCGGCAACCGGCTCGAATTCCGCATAAAAAGCGTTCAGCTTTCGCTCGGTGGCGTTGAAGTCCAGGCTTTCGAAGTTGTACGCTATGCTCCCTTTTCCGGGATTGTCCGGAAAGCGCAAACGCTCCCTCTTTCGGGCGATGGCAACCACATGACGCTTGCGCTCGTCGGTGAAGAAATATTCCAGTCCCACGCCGAACACCAGGGCAATCCGCAACAGCGTAGGCAGGGTGGGAAACAGCTTGCCGCGCTCCAGTTTTGAGAGCATCGCCGCGGAAAGACCGGTGTGCTTGCCCAGTTCCACCAGCCCCATGCTTTTCCGAAGTCGCAGGCCGCGAAGTTTTTCGCCCAGAGCGTAAGGCCGGAGCCCTTCGACGATGGTTGGAGTGATCACTTGATTCTCCCGTTTTCCTGCCACGACAAGACCGGTCCGGCATTTTGACCCGTGTTCACTCGAAGTGCCGATGCCGTCTGGTTGTCGTGTAAGGACAATAAATATTCTCTATAGTTAATACATCGCACCGGCCCAAAAGGGAAGCAAGAAAGGTGCCAGCGCACGAAAAAGGAGAAACACAATGAAAGCAGCGAGTTTTGCATTGATTCTCAGCGTTCTAGCGAGCGCCCTGCCGGCGGCGGCCGGCGCCGCAAAAAAGGACATCGTCGAAACAGCGGTGGCCGCAGGCACCTTCAACACCCTGGCTGCTGCGCTCCAAGCCGCTGGTCTGGCGGACACGCTGAAAGGCAAGGGGCCCTTCACAGTGTTTGCTCCGACCGATGATGCCTTTAACAAACTCCCCGCAGGAACGGTTGAAACCCTTCTCAAGCCCGAGAACAAAGAGAAGCTGAAGGCCATCCTGCTTTACCACGTGGTCGCGGGAGACGTGACTGCGGCCAAGGTCGTGAAACTTTCGTCGGCCAAGACCCTCAACGGCCAGGACGTGAAAATCAGCACGGAGGGCACCACCGTGATGGTCAACGACGCCAAGGTGGTGAAGGCCGACGTGATCACCTCGAACGGCGTGATCCACGTGATCGACACCGTGCTTTTGCCCACGGAATAAGTATAGGAAAAAAGGAGAACATCATGAAAACCGCAGATGTAATTGCAGCAGTGCTCTTGGTGGTTGGCGGATTGAATTGGGGCCTGGTGGGTGTGGCCCACTTCGACCTGGTCGCGACCATCTTCGGAATGAAGTTCGGCGAGACTTCCGCGCTGAGCTCGGTCGTCTATGTTCTGGTTGGCTTGTCAGCCCTGTACCAGGCCCTCTCTTTCAAGGCCATTCAGGGACGCTGGGGTCATCACTCGGCGCCGGCCCGCGCACGCTAATGAATGAACCGGCAGGAGGGGGAGGGCCACTCAGCGCTTCCCCTCCTGAGTCTTCCCCGAAGGTCGCGAACCACCAAACCAGCAACCCTAGGGTGTTTTCGCCTTCCCGCCCTGCGGCAGGGCACACGCATGGCTTGCTCCACGCAGGCTCTGCTCCAACCGCTTGCCCGCCTCCGCCATATCCTCAGCGGGCATGAGCTTCTGCATCCCTTCGAACAGCTGGCGTTCTTCTTTTCGGATGTGGCTGGAAAGCAATTTGGCAAACTGCACCAGCTCAGGCCGGCCCATCTTGCGGCCTGCAGCTTGCTCAAAGGATTCCCGCAGGCTCGCGTGCTCCTGCAGCAGCTCTTTCACCAGCGGCGCTAGTTCCGGAAACCGGTTGGCCGCGGGAAACAGGACTTGCTCCTCCGCGGCAAAATGAAGCTTGATCTCCTGCGAATAATGCAGTTCAATTTCCGGTTGCCACGTGCTCAGGTCCGCTTTGCCGGCATCGAGCGAGCGCTCGATCTGCACGCACAGTGCCAGCGCGCGCTGGTGCTGATGCGAAAGCGGAATCAGGTTCTTGTCGCGGAGCATGGGGTATTATCGCCCAGCCGCGAGGGGGTTGATTGCCGGATTTACGCCTCCGCGCCTTTACTAAATTCCCGGCTCCATTGAAAATGGAGGGTTGGCCTGTGTCCGGCGGTTCTCCTGAGAGCTCCGGTTTTTTCAGCGTCGCAGGCAACAGGAGCCATCATGTCCTCAAGTGGGGAACTTATCCGCCTTATGAATTACGTGGACGACATCACCTCCACGCTGCGCCGCATCAGCGCCACCCTTCCAACCGTCACCGAAGAAGAGCGCGCGCGCCTGGCCGACTACATCCGCAAGTCCGACCCAAGTTTTGACAGCGTGCTGCTGCTGCTCGACAAGGGAGCGAAGTAGTGGCGCAAGTCAAGACCGTGGCGGTGATCGGGGCCGGCATTATGGGCCGCGGCATCGCCCATGCGGCCGCCCTCGGCGGTTACCGCACCATCCTCGAAGACCTTCTCCCCAACGCCCTGCGCAAAGCCGAGACAGAGATCCGCGCCAACCTCGACCAGGCGGTCGAGCTCGGCAAAGTCAGTGCCGGCGCGGCCGATACGGCTTTCTCCCGCCTGGAATATGCCGGTTCCGTCGAGCAAGCCGCCCGTGAGGCCGATCTCGTCATCGAAGCCGTTCCCGAAGAAATGGAATCGAAGATTGAGATCTTCACCCTGCTCGACAAGATCTGCCGTCCCACGACGATTCTTGCCTCGAATACCTCTTCGCTCAGCATCACCGAGATCGCCAGTGTTACCTACCGCGCGAAAAAATGTGTCGGCATGCACTTCTTCAACCCCGTCCACAAGATGAAGCTGCTCGAAGTGGTCCGCGCTCTCGAAACTGATGCGGAAACTTTGGCCGCCGTGGTCGAAGTCGGCAAGCGCATGGGCAAGGAAGTCGTAGTCGTCAAAGAGGCGCCCGGCTTCATCACGAGCCGCATCAACGCCATGATCGGCAACGAGGCTTTCTACATGCTCCAGGAAGGCATCGCCACCGCCGAAGATATCGACAAAGCGCTCAAACTGGGCCTGAACCATCCCATGGGCCCGTTCGAGTTGGTCGATCTGGTCGGCCTCGACACTCGTCTGCACATCCTCGAATACCTGCACAAAACTCTCGGAGAAAAATTCCGTCCTTGCCCGCTGCTGGCACAGTACGTGAAAGCCGGCCGTCTGGGCCGCAAATCCGGACGCGGAGTGTTCGAGTATCCGGAACCCGCAACGAAGCAGGCCGCCGCGGAAACGACCAGCGCCAACTAGCCCGATTTCACCTACTGGCTCCTGGCGACTGGCCTCCAGATTCTGGCGCCCACCAAACTCTGTCATCCTGAGCGAAGCGAGAGTTCTGCGAAGCGGAACTCTCGCGGAGTCGAAGGACCCCTATTCCCTCACCTGTCGCTATGCGGGTAGGGGTCCTTCGACTCCACATGTCCGCCCGTTTCACGTGCGGACATGTTCCGCTCAGGATGACATTCGCGCAGCTCCTGGGCGCGGGTACCCAAGGTTTCGCAGTTTTCGAAATCTGGGATTCCACGGCCCTGTCTCCCTGGGGATTTTGAGAGATACTTCCTCCAGCACCGCACACCGCGGTCCTCAGCGGCTAAAGCCGATTTCAATTTGGGCTTGATCGGCACGACTGACGTCTTGCCCCATCGGCTTCGCTCAGGATCACAACGCTGGCGGTGCAGGGCACAAGAAAAAGGGGGGCTGCGAGTTTGCGATCGGACTCGCCGCCCCCACTGATTCTGTAGCCGCAGTTATTCTCGCGACTCGTTACTCGCCACTCGCTACTGGTTGATATCCTGCTTCGACTCCAGTTTCTTCACCAACCCATCCACGTAGCTCTTCTGGTTGTCCGGAGCCGATTGCAGCGCCACTTTCATTTCTTTCGCCGCTTCGTCGAACTTGCCCTGCGAACAGTACATTCGAGCCAGGCCGGAATGCACGAACCACAACTCCGGATGCTTCTTGGCGTTGTCACGGAAGATGACGAACGCCTCGTCGCTGCGTTTTTGGCCCTGCAGTTGGCGGGCATACAGATGCATCTGCAGCGGGCTGGCCAGCGCGAGAGCCTTTTTCTCGGCGGACGCGGCGTCATCTTTGCGGTTCATTGCCGTCAGGACCTGCGACTTGGTCATCTCGTTGTCATAGCGGTCTTCGGTTTCGATGGACTTGTCGGCATACGTCAGCGCGTCATTCAGGCCGATCTTCTCCGCCAGCAGGTAAGTCGCCGCATCGTCCCAGCTCATCCACGTGTACTGCGAGAGGTTGCGGAGTTGCTTTTTCAGGCTGGCTTGGACGACGTCGTGCACGTTCACGCTAACCTTGAAAGGCACTGCAACCTTCTCCCACTCCAGCACAACTACAGCCGAATCCGCCTTCATCTGGTCGAAGTCGTAGGTGAGGGCGTCGTGCATTTCGGCCGCCTGCGGCTTTACGTTCACACGCAATGCATCTTCGGCCTGGTCGTAGGTGAACGCGCCCCAGGAAGTGGAATTCTTGGAGAAGATAACCGTCCACTCGTCCGCGGCGGGGATCATGTGCAGCCCATACGTCCCACGGTCGAGCGCCTGACCTTCGATGGTGACCGGGTCACTGAACGTGATGGTAGTGTTTTCGTTGGCGCCGGCCCGCCACACTTTGCCGTAGGGAACCAGTGCGTCCCAGACCTTGCGCCCGTTGACCAGGGGACGGTGGTAGGAAATGGTGATGTCGGTGATTCCGATCCGCTGCGTAATCTGGGCCCGCTGGCTGGGCCGGGGCAGGTCGAGTACGAACGATTGCGCCGGGCTGATCCCGGACAGGGCGGCTAGCAGCAGGCCGAACAGAATTCCTTGTAACGCTCTTTGGAACATGGGAGAACGCCTCCTCAAATGTGAATCTTTCTTCGGGTTTGCCGTTGAGATGCACCGGACCACGGGCTGTGGTCCCGCCCCGGCGACTTTTAGACGGGCCCGGGCCTCGCAAGTGAGCGATTCCACGGAAATTACGCCGCCAGAGCCATATTCTGCCGCGGGCGCTAACCTCACGGGTGCCTGCGCAGTCTAACCGGAAAGTTGGTCCGTTTTAGGGAACCCAATAGGGGTGCGTTCCGTACTAATAGAGGGATGGTGAGCCGGACCTCCGCCTCCCCGCTTACCCCGGGTCAACGGGAAACTTAGCATGCGAATGTTGATCGAAATCGTCCGCCAGTCGCTGGCTACCCTGTGGGCGCACAAGCTTCGCTCGTTTCTGACCATGTTCGGGATCGCCTGGGGAGTGGGGTCCTTGCTGCTCCTGGTTGGTCTCGGGGAAGGCTTCCGCAGCGGACAGACCCGGCAACTGGCCACCCTCGGGCAGGACATTATGTTCGGCTTCCCGGGCCGCATCCCGGCCGTCGAGGGCAGCACCCAATCCGGCCGAACCTACCATTTCACCTATCAGGACTACCTCGCCATTCGGAGTGAGGCCCATTCCATCAAGTACATTTCCCCGGTACTCAACCGCGAGGACATTCGCGCGGTCAGCGATTACGGTTCCACCAATGGCCAGATCTTTGGGATCGTCCCCGAGTACAACCAGATTCGCAATGTTCCCGTGGGCACCGGCCGTTGGTTCAACGAAGAAGACAACAATGAAACGCGCCGTGTTGCCGTGGTCGGCTGGGAGCTGCTGAAGAACATATTTCCCGGACGCCCGGCCGTGGGCGCGCCCATCCTGCTCAATGGCGTCCGCTTCGAGATCATCGGCGTCCTCGCCAAAGTCGGGCAGGACGGCAACAACGGCACCAACGCCCGCATTTTTATCCCCATCCAGACCATGCGCAACCTGTTTCCGCTCAAGGAGCAGAACAGCGAAGACGCGATCTCGTTCCTCAACTATCGTCCGTTCGCTCCCGCGCAACACCTCCAGGCCAAGCAGGAGATTCACGAGATCATCGGCCGCCGCCATGGGTTTGATCCCAAGCTGGAAGAGGCTTTCGGAGATTGGGACACGATTGAGAACAACCAGAAGGTCGGCAAGATCTTCGACGCCATGGACTGGTTTCTCGGGGTGGTGGGCGTGGTGACGCTCGGCCTGGGAGCAATCGGCATCATCAACATCATGCTGGTGTCCGTCACCGAACGGACGCGCGAAATCGGGCTGCGCAAGGCGCTCGGCGCAACCCATCGTGCCATCCTGACCCAGTTCTTCGTGGAAGGCGCATTCCTGACCGCCCTGAGCGGCGGCATCGGGCTTGCCCTGGTCGGCGGATTCGTCACGCTTCTGGCTGCCTTGCCGGCGCCCGAAGGCTTCGATACGCCGCGAATCGTACCGGCATCGGCGATCGTCGCCATTGTTTCGCTCGCGGTTGCGGGCATCGCCGCCGGACTTTATCCGGCTCGCCAGGCGGCGCTGTTGCCGCCGGTGGAGGCCTTGCGCCAGGAATAAGCGCGCAGGAACCAGCTATGTTTCTCGAACTCGCCCGTCAGGCCTACAACGCGCTGAAGCACAATCGCCGTCGCAGCATTCTCACCATGCTGGGGATGGCCTGGGGGATCGCGACCGTCGTGTTGCTACTGGCTTACGGCGCCGGATTCGAGCGCGGGCTGTGGGTCGCCTTCCGCTCATTTGGCACCAACCTGATCTTCATTTTTCCCGGACGCACCTCGTTGCAGGCGGGCGGCACCAAGGCAGGCGCTGAAGTCAAACTTACGGTCAACGATTTGGACTACCTGCTGGCCGAGGTGCCACTCATCAAGCGGATCTCTCCCGAAACCTCCAAGCAGAGCACCGCCGGTTACGGAACGCGCAGCGGCAGTTACAGTGTCAGCGGTGTTTATCCCTACTATGCGCGCATGCGCCGCATGGATGTCGAATTCGGCACCTTCTTTGCCGACTTGGACGAAAACACCCACAGCCGCGTCGCGGTGCTGGGCTCGGACGTTAAGAAGAAGCTGTTTTCCGGCCAGAACGCGATCGGAGAAAAGGTGCGCGTGGACGGCGTTTCTTACGAGGTGATCGGTATTCTCAAGCACGCCATCCAGAACGGCGACGAGGACATGAACAGCAAAATCTATGTCCCATTCAGCGCCATGGGCGACATCAAGAACACCTACTACCTGAATGCCATTGTGATGGAGTACGAAGGCGACCACGTAAAAGTCGCCACCGCCATTCGCCAGTCAATGGCCTTTCACCACGAATTCGATCCCAAAGACAAGCGCGCCATCTTCGTGTTCGACGTCATCGCCGACCTGCTCGACCTTCGCATCATCACCACCGGCATCAAGATCCTGCTCGGCTTCATCGGCTTGCTCACGCTCGGCATCGGCGGCGTGGGGCTGATGAACATCATGCTGGTCTCGGTAACGCAGCGCACCCGAGAAATTGGCGTGGAAAAAGCCCTGGGCGCTCGCAGTTGGCACATCCTCGTCCAGTTCCTCGCCGAGGCTCTGGTGATCACCGTGCTTGGCGGGTTGGCCGGAGTCGTCCTGGCGTACCTGGTTTCATGGACGGTTGGCTCGCTCACCCTCTGGAGCGCTTTCATGGAGAACGCCAGCGAGGGGGACATCCACTTGACCATCGATTCCACCACCCTGATCGCTTCCACTGTGATTCTGGGCTTTGTCGGCATCGTGAGCGGTATGCTTCCCGCCATCAAGGCCTCCCGCCTCGACCCCATCGAAGCCCTGCGCTACGAATAGTTCGTGTGGCACGGACAACTCCTGTCCGTGGCCTTTGCGGTTGCTCTTGATCTTGCTCTTGCCTCTGATCCTGATTTTAGCGTTCAGCGCCAAGCCGCCGGCCCTTGTCCACTGCTCTCGAAGCTCCAACCACCTGCCACCAACCTCCGCCCCGTGTGTTATATTTTCACCCTGATTTCCACAGGAGGCGGAATGCGCCCAGTCGGGATTACTTTGATCGGGATCTATCAGATCCTGAGCGGTGTGCTGAAAATGCTGTTCGCTTTGTCCATCATGCTGTTCGCCGGGCTTGCCGCAAAGCTGGCTTCGATTGCCGCCGAGGGGAATGCCGTGGAGCGCACGTTGCACGGTTTCGGACATTTCATCGGTATCGGCATTCTTCTTTTCGGTCTGATCCATGTTGCGGCTGGCGTCGGTCTTCTGAAGATGCAGAATTGGGCTCGCCTTCTGACCTTGCTGCTTTCGGCGATCGGACTGGTGCTCCTGCTTCCCACTCTCATCGTCTCGCATGGCTTGCCCCTGATCTTCGGTCTGATCAATTTGGTCAGCGTCTTTTATCTGGCCATGCCGCCCATCAAGCGACTCTTCCACGCCGAAAGGCCTGCCTTGCGCGCGGCTGCCTAGGTCGTTGGTGGCGCCGGCACCAGTGTCGCCGACGCCAGTTATAGAATGGCCTGGTGTCCGATTCCGAGAAGCTGGGGAAGGTTCGCGAGCACCTCTGCCTCTACGATCATCCGCTGCTTGCTTTTTCTGCCCAGGAATCCAGCGGCGTGATCGAGGTCTTGATCGATCTCAAGAACTCGACCGTCCCAGTCCACACCTACCGCTTTCCCATCCATCCCCGCGACCTCGACCAGCCGCAGTTTGCCTGGAACCTGCAGCGCCAGCTCTACGACGCGCTCCATGACTTCTTCATCGAAATGTTCGCGCGCACACCGCAGGACCGCAAGGTGCCCCGCAGTTCAAGCCTCGGCCCAGAGGAAAGCTAGCGCGTGAGTCTCCGGGAAAAAATCGAGCAGGAGATCCGGGGCCGTGGCCCCATGCCATTTTCGCGTTACATGGAAACCTGTCTTTACGATCCGGCCGAGGGCTACTATTCGCGCAATGCCGAGCAGTTCGGCAAGGCGGGAGATTTCTATACCTCGAGCGACGTCCACGCTGTCTTTGGACGACTGCTGGCCCGGCAGTTTGACCAGATGTGGCGAGCGCTGGATCGACCGCCGGAGATCGAGATCCTGGAACTCGGCCCCGGACGAGGCCTCTTTGCCCGCGACGTCCTGGATTGGTCAAAGAAGAAGTTCCCGGAGTTCTTTGCCACGCTGCACTACACCCTCCAGGAGTCTTCGCCCGCCCTCCGTGCAAAGCTTCAGGACACCCTGCGGGAGCACATTGTGAACGGCAAGACCGCAGTATGCGAGAGAGTGGAGGGACGGGCGTCTCGCCCGTCTGAGTCCGCCGAGATTGTTCGTGCGTGTGCCCCAACTGCGCCTCTCCTCGTGTTCGCCAACGAATTCTTCGACGCCCTCCCGGTCGAAATCCTCGGCACCAAGGGCAAACTTCACCTCGCGCTCGAAAGCAACCCCCTGCATGAAGTCTGGCTCCCACCCGCTGCGGAAGAGCTGGAATTGCTCGACCGCTACGGTGTCCATCCCGAACCAGGAGAACGCATCGAGGTCTGCCGGGTGGCGCAGGACTGGATGACCCAAATCGCCCAATCGATTTCGAAGGGCTTCCTGCTGATTTTCGACTACGGCTACACCCGCGCCGAGCAACTCGCCGGCCACCATCG
>Ga0302208_10000665_pt1 | contig 15579 bp, 7 predicted proteins | sample II_Fen_E2_3_FD_194577 | JGI IMG/M metagenome (GOLD analysis project Ga0302208, IMG submission 194577) | Peat permafrost microbial communities from Stordalen Mire near Abisko, Sweden - II_Fen_E2_3 | ecosystem: Environmental > Terrestrial > Soil > Wetlands > Permafrost | place: Sweden: Abisko...
GTCTCTGGATATTTGTTTTGCATGATTAATCATCAACGCACCAATTCCCAATTTATGATATTCAGGTTTAATAAATATATGCTCTAACCAAAATCCTTCTTTTACAAATGTGTCGCCAGAATAAAATCTTCTTTATTCTCAACAATTGAATAAAAACCTATCACAATATCCAGATCTAAAGCTTTAAATACTCGGTTTTTAAGTAAACACCTACTAAATGTACGTCAGCCAACCAACAAATAATGTGTGTTAGTGTTTTGGTGTTTCGTTTTTTATCTTTAGTTTAATCTCGTCCCATTGAAGAATATCTCCCAGTGTTAAGATTTACGTATCCAAATTCAGTATTGTCGTAAACTATTGAAATTGTCTCAACTTTTGTCGAACTAAAACTCTCTTTTACAAATTTAAAATCTACAATGATTGGCCTCTTAGTCCTATATTCTCCCATTTGACCGTCCATATATGGGTCTGTTTTCCATAATTTCTTTCCATTTTTGTCGTAAGCAGTAATATAAATATGAGGTGCATCCAAGACGTAATAATTTTTAGTCCCCGGATCAATTATTCTTATCGAGTCACCGGGTTTTGTCTTTATATGACTACCACCAATCACTTTGCCCTGAGCATTATATATTATTGTTGTTTGACCAAATGCACAAAATGAAATCAAACTTAAAATTAATCCAATAAATACTTTTTTCATTGTTTTTTATTTTGTGTTAAACAAGTTTTCTCTAATTCTTAAAATAATATACTTTTAGGGTAGAAGCAATAATATACAGTTATATTGTCTTAGGTGCGTAGCACCGTCATTTTGGTAGCAATATTCTTGATAAGAATATTCAAGGTGCGTAGCACCGATATTTTGGTAGCAAAGATTTACAGTTCTGTCGTCTTAGGTGCGTAGCACCGACATTTTGGTTGATAAAAAGGGCCTCACCTCCTGAATTTTCCAATATCAGTCATAAAATTCAAACACATACTTATCATCAAATGCGATTTCAAATTTATTCAACATATCCATGTATTCTTCCCTGAATGTCTTACCCTTATGATATTCTTCCTGCGTCATGATATATTTGATCACATTATTCCGCTGACTGCGTGAATAACTGAATCCGCCATACCCTCGCTGCCATTCAAAATGACCCATGATCATCTTATTCTCATTGATCCATTTCGAAACATTTGACTTTGTTTTCTCTACAATGTCCGAAAGTGTTGTATCCGGATGTTGTTCAAAAAATAAATGAACATGATTTTTAGAACCACCAATTGCCAGGGGGAATTGTTTCATGCTTACCAATATTCCGTGCATCTATTTGCATGCCTGGTCCATTAACTCTCTGTGAATTACATTTTCGCGACCTTTCACCGCAAAAACAACATGAACATTGATTTGAGTATACGCGTTTGCCATGTGATTAGATTTTTTTAGGTGTATTATTTGATTGATTGATTCATATTTCTACCAGAATGTCACCGCTACGCGGCTTGAAAACCTTTATTAATTATCCTACCATAATATCACCGCTACGCGGCTTGAAATAATGTGTTTCCGGTGTGCATGGATTTCCGGTTTTAATGTAAGATGTTGAAAAAATGCATTTACGAACACTTCCATTGACAGGATTGATCTTTTACTAAGTATTTTAAGCTGCAAATATAAGTAAAATTGTTTTAATTATTAACTATTCGTGCGTGCCATTTTTTCGAATGCAACACCCTGAAATGATACTAATTTACGAATGCCGGGGCTCTTGATTTCAGGCATCCCAATTTTCCGTTTTTTCTCATTACCCGGATCTATATCCGAAGAAAAAGGCAAATCTCCAAATCGCAGGTTGCACCCACAGCTTTCGAGTCGCCATCCGATCACCATCCGAGCGCAGAAATCTCCCCTAGAAGTACCCGGAACAACCCAACGACGTATTTTCCCTGATCCGTTCGTTTTTTTTCAACTCCCAAAACGGCTCCTTCCAGCCATCTGTTCACCATCTGCAAATCGTAACCGGATTTTCGGGATTTATGGAAGACGGCATGCAATTGCAGCCTTTTTTCTAATATATATCCTCTGAATCCAGACTGATTCGACTTTAGGTCCACTTTATGTATCGAGGGGGTTGCCTGGGGGTTTCCTGGGGGTTGGTAGGGGGTTGGCTGGGGGTTCCGAGGGCCAGATCTCACCAAACCCCCAGGAAACCCCCAGGATACCCTCTGTGAAGACTCTCGATACAGCGAATAGATGTAGAGGATGAGGGGGTGAAGATGGGTTTAAGCGTTTGAGGTTTGAAGAGTTCCGTGTTCTGTGTTCCGCGTTGTGGGATAGCAGCATGTAGCAAGGAGAATAACTACCGTAGGAGAATAACCTGACATCGTCGAATCGCGATAGTTATCGGGAATGTCAGCGTTTGAGGTTTGAGAGGTTTGAGGTTTGAAGAGTTCCGCGTTCTGTGTTCAGGGCTTTGAAGCAAGCTGCAATTGGAATAACAAGCTGATTACGCGTTCACTTAAACCCTGTTATGACTTCATCGAGGGGATCACTATCAACAACCCTTTCAATTCGTTACGAAGTGAAGATCCCTATCTGTCAGAACTTTTTAAACCCAGAACACGGAACGCAAAACGCAGAACAGGAAGGGATTAAGAATCCGTAAACTTCTTCTTGTATTCATTCGGACTCACGCCGAACTCATCCTTGAAGTATTTGCGGAAGTACTTGGGGTCATTGAAGCCAACCTGGTAGGCCACTTCGTTGACAAAGAGCTGGCTCTTTTCCAGCAGATCGGCAGCACGTTTCAGGCGGATAAAGCGGATAAATTCGGAAGGGGTCTTGTCAGTGAGCGACAGGATCTTTTTATAGAAATACACGCGGCTCATGCCCATTTCACGGCACAGGTCCTCCACCAGGAATTCACTGCTGGCGATATTGGCTTCCACTAGTGCTACTGCCTTTTTCACGAATTTTACATCCAGGGACGTGATTTCCACATCCGAAGTCGTGATATCCACCTTGTGTTTAAACTGCTCCCGGGTTTTCTTCTGGCGTTCGATGATCCGCGAGACTTTGAGCGAGAGCATTTCCATATTGAACGGTTTGGAGATATAATCCTCGGCACCTGCCTCCAGACCGCGGTATTTATTCTCGTCACCTGCCTTGGCGGTAAGCAGGATAATGGGGATATGCGAGATCCGGATGTCCTGCTTGACCAGACGGCATAATTCAAAGCCATCCATCTTCGGCATCATCACATCACAAATGATCAGGTCGGGCATTTTATCCAGGATTACCTGAAGGGCTGCTTCCCCATCTTCGGCTTTCAGTATCCGGTAATTCTCGACAAAGAGTGCCGAGATAAAATTACGGAAGTCCTCGTTATCGTCCACCACCAACATGAGGGGCAGCTTATTGCGTTTTTCCTCCAGGATGACTTTCTCTTCAGGAGTTTGATCCTCTGGAATTAAATTTTCAGAGATATTCTGATTGATGATTTCCTCCTGCAAATGCTGGATGGCCGGAATCGATACCGTAAAGGCGGAGCCTTTACCCAGGCGGCTTTCGACACCGATATCGCCGTTATGCAGTTTGACATATTCGCTCACAATGTGAAGGCCAACCCCGGTACCCGTCTGGTGACCATTCTCAGGATTCTCCACCCGGAAGAACCTTTCGAATATCCGTTCCAGGTCGTTGGCAGGAATACCTATCCCGCTGTCGGTTACCGTAATTTTCAAGACCTGTTTCTCATCATTGAGTTGCTGAACCAATGCCAGGGTTACATCAATCTTCCCATCGGCAGGAGTAAACTTAAAGGCATTGGAGAGCAGGTTGGAAACGATCTTCTTCATTTTCTCCGGGTCGAATTCTATCCGGAGCTCCGATACTGAAGTTGAAAAGGAGAAATTGATGGACTTGCGGTTTGCCAGTTCGGTGAAGGAATAGCAGATGTCTTTGATAAAGGCGACTACATCACCCACCGATATATTCAGGGTATCCTTGTGGACGTCCAACTTGCGGAAATCGAGCAGTTGATTCACCAACTCCAACAGCCCATAGGCGTTGCGCTGTATAATGTTCAGCAGGGACTTTTCCTCTTCAGTCTTGGCTTCCTTCAAGAGTTTCTCCACCGGACTGACGATCAGGGTCAGTGGGGTGCGGAACTCATGGCTGATGTTGGTAAAGAACCGGAACTTCATCTCATCAATTTCATGCAACTGCTTGGAATCACGGATGCTGCGTTCATTCTCAAACTTGCTCAACTGCTTCCGTAGGTTGAAATTCACCACATACCACAGGGCCACGACCCCAAGAATAAAATAGAGGACAAATGCCCACCAGCTGAACCAGAAAGGAGGCAGGATCACTATCTCCAAGAGAATGGGCTTGGTGCTCCATACATTGTCGTTGTTGCTGGCAAAGACCATCAGGGTGTAGGTGCCCTGGCTCAGGTTTGAATAGGAGGCTGAACTAACGCCGGGTGCAGTTATCCTCCATTCATCATCAAAACCCTTTAATTTGTAGCGATACCTGTTCTTTTCGGGATGAATGTAACTCAGTGCCGAGAAATTGATAGTGAAGTTCTTCTCGTCATAGTGCAGCTCGATTTTCTTTTTATGGGTAATGGATGTATCGAGGATGATTCTTTTTTTATAGTGTGTATCCGGTGAAATCTCATCATTTCCGATGGTCAGCTCGGTGAACCTGGGCTGAGGAACAATGGTGTTGAACAGGATCGTACTGGGATTGAAAGAGGTAAAGCCTTTGGTACATCCTACGAATATTCTTCCCTGTTTGTTTTTATAAATGGCATTTTGATTGAAGATGGAGCTTACGAGCCCGTCATTCTCGTCGAATGAAACCACGTTGTATTCAAACTTTTTGGAGACTGCATTTACTGTGCAGTAGATGCACGCCAGCCCGTTTCGGGTACCTGCCCAGATATTGCCGTTGTTATCTTCCACCAGCGATACCACCTGGTCGCTGGAAAGTCCGTTTGATTTATTGATGTAGTTGATGCTATTATTGGCCGGATTGTAAATGTTGATTCCGTTATCGGTAGCAATCCACAGTTGGTTGCGCTTATCCACCAAGGTATTGTAGGTGATTAATTCGGTGAGCTTATTTTGCAGGCTGCTGTTTCTAAATACAGGGGTGATGGCATTCGTTTTGGTGTTCAGCAGGTTGACGCCCAGGGATGTACTCAGATACACCAGGGAGGAATCTTTGGTATACAAAGACAGGATATAATTGGAACTCAAGCCTTTCAGGTTGCCCAGGTTGTGATGTGTGAAATTCTTGCGGGTGATATCCAGTTCATCCAATCCACCGCCCAGGGTAGCAATCCACAGGTTTTGGCGGCGGTCCTCCACCAACCCGTAGACACTCTTATTCGACAATGAATTGGAGTTCTGCACCTGGGGCTGGTACCTGACGAAGCGGTTGCCTACCAGATTATTCAATCCTCCGAGGTAGGTTCCAAACCACATGCTTCCCTTCCTGTCTTCGAGCATGGAGATCACAATGTCGGAGGAGATGCTGGAAGGGTTTTCCTTTTGATACCTGTAAAGGATGAAATGCTGGCTTTTAATATCCCATTTCAACACCCCGCTGCCGTTGGTGCCGATCCACAAGTTCCCGGTACGGTCCTGGTAGAGCATGTTGCAATCTTTGTTTTCGAGTTCCGGATTGGTATAAAAGAACAAGGGTGATTTCTCAAACTTAAACATCCCGGGATGGTAATAGGAAGCCCCGTTTTTATAGGTCCCTACCCACATGATACCAGTATTATCATAATACAGGCTGATGGCAGAGTTCTGGATCAGCGAGTTGGGATTCAAGGGATCATTGCGCAACACCGTGACGCCATTTGTTCTCTTATCATAGACATTCACCCCGCCATGATCGGTTGCCAGCCAGATACGTCCTTTATTATCCTGGGCAACGTCCCGCACAAAATCGGAAGAAATGAATACGTCCTTTGGGGAATGGAATTCGCGCCTGTCGTTACCAAAAAACACCCACTGTCCTTTGCCCATATTGAAATACAATGCCCCCTTGTCGTTGATACCCGGAAAGACCCACGGACAGCCCTGGGCGTCGATATAGAGTTTCTTTAGAATGCTCGAGCCGGCAGCATTATCACGGACATAGAGGTTTCTGAAATCCACTGTATTGGTTTGTTCGTTAACCCGCTCCAGCAACCCAGACTGGTACAATACCCAAAAGAAACCTTTGTTGGGACGGATGGCTATAATCGTCCCCTTGCTCAGGGTATTGATGGAGGATGATTGAGCGAAATGAGACAACTTCCGGGTTGTGATATCATATTTATAAATTCCATCATTGCTTTTATAAAAATAAAAATTCTTTTGGGAGTCAATGGCCACCAGAGTGGGAATAAAATGAATCCCGTAGGGAGCCAGGTAGGCTGCTATGTTGCGGTTAAATTTCTCGGTAAGCACGTCGTAGATGACATAACTGGGATTCCCTGTGAGCCATATATTTCCGTTCTTATCTTCCTGAATGCCGGAAATGGCATTGTAGATCAGGCTGGTATTATCATTCTTAATCGACTTATAGACCTTGACATGGTATCCATCGTAGCGGTTAAGCCCGAAATTGGTACCAATCCACATAAAGCCCCGACTATCCTTGAAAATACGTTCGATCTGGTTGTTGGACAACCCTTGCGTATTGTCCAGGTGCGCAAAATTATAGGTTTCGGCATGCAGTCCCATAGCCAGGCAGATAAAGATGGCTGACACGATTTTAGTCATTGAAGCGGGAAGTATTTGATGTGGCATTCGGACAGGTTCTATTAATGAAAGATTAGGATGCTGACGCTCCGATTGTATCAGGCTGAATATACCCTGATTTGGCGGATTATCACGGATTATTTATAAAAAGACGGATTCAATCCGTATTAAAACTCCCCTTTGTTGGAGTTGATTCACCAGGACAGAACCATATCGGTCAGCCCATGTATTCGAAGGTGCATCTTTACAACCTGAGGGCTTTGCGGCTGATCTGTTCGCGTCATAAAGCACCAGGAGCGCCGGGGGTGGACTGCACCATTTCCCCTGAGCAGCGATATCGTACACAAATGTATGAAATAAATGACTCATATGCATTCATTTTCCCTGAAGTTATCATTCGACGCCCTATACGGGAACATTTGGCACCCATCGGTTATCAATTGCAACCATTGATAAGAACATCCAATACGGATAATCCGGATTCAAGAGAGTAAATTTGTAGAAATCTAATTGCAGGATTGGATTCGTTTTTTTAAATCTAAATTGACTATTGAAGAATCATGAAGAGGCATAAACTAATTGTGTTGTTTTTTACTTTTGCGACCCTGGTGGGCTGCAATTGCGCAAACTACCAGAAACTATCAAACGGAGTACTTATTTCGATTAAACAGGCATCCACGAACGACGCAAAGACGATCTGCCTTCAGGTAGTCAACGATGATATCATTCATGTTACTGCAACCCCCGCGGCCAGGCTTCCCGATACCCACAGCCTGATAGCAACCTATACCCCCAACAAAAATCTAACCTGGAAACTATCTCAGGAAAAGAATAACGTCATCCTTCAGACTAAAACCACCAAAGCCATTGTATCCTTATCAACCGGAGAAATCAAGTTCACCGACCTGACCGGCAAAATCATCCTGCAGGAAAAACAAGGAGGAGGCAAATCGTTTGCCCCGATCCAGGTTGATGGGCATTCGGGATATACTTTCCGACAGGTATTCGAATCCCCCGCCGATGAAGCTTTTTATGGCCTGGGTCAGCATCAGTCGGACGAATTTAATTATAAAGGAAAAAATGAGGAACTGTTCCAATACAATACCAAAGTTTCCATTCCATTTATTGTTTCCAATAAAAATTATGGTATCCTGTGGGATAATTATTCTTTCAGCCGCTTTGGTGATCCCCGGGAATATGCCAATCTTGATCAGTTTAAATTGTACGACAAAAATGGTGAAGAAGGTGGCCTTACAGCCACATATATGATAAACAAGGATCCCAAGAATATTTTCGTAGAAAGACATGAATCAATTGTAGATTACGAGAATATTCAGACAATCAAAAATTTACCGAAGGATTTTCCGCTCAGCAATGCCGCAGTAACCTGGAATGGTGAAATTCAACCCAAGGAAAGCGGAGTTTTCAGGTTTATTTTATATTACGCCGGTTATGTGAAAGTCTATCTCAACGATAGCCTGATTGTCCCTGAACGTTGGCGCACTGCCTGGAATCCGAACAGTTACAAGTTTTCGGCTAATCTGAGTGCTGAAAAGAGGCATAAGCTCCGCATTGAATGGTTGCCTGATGGCAGCATTTCCTACATTGGCCTGAAAGCACTCAGTCCGGTACCTGTGCAGGATCAGACCCGGCTGTCGTTTTGGTCGGAGATGGGAAAACAACTCGATTACTATTTTATCCGGGGTAATAATCCCGATCAGGTTATCAGTGGTTACCGTACCGTGACCGGTAAAGCCCAGATTATGCCGAAATGGGCAATGGGTTTCTGGCAAAGCCGCGAACGCTACAAGACACAAGTTGAAATTATCAACACGCTGAAAGAATTCCGTCGCCGTCAGATCCCGATCGACAATATCGTTCTCGACTGGAACTATTGGCCGGAAACAGCATGGGGCAGCCACGAATTTGATAAAAATCGTTTCCCGAATCCAAAAGGCATGGTTGATTCTATTCATGCACTCGATGCCCGTATTATGATTTCTGTCTGGCCTAAATTTTACAAATCCACCGAACACTTCAAAGAATTTGAGAGTAAAGGTTGGATGTACATGCAAGCCATCAAGGATAGTATCCGCGACTGGGTAGGCCCGGGTTATGTGGGTTCATTTTATGATGCTTATTCAGCTGATGCACGGAAATTGTTCTGGAAGCAGATGAATGAACATTTGTATTCACTGGGTATCGATGCCTGGTGGATGGATGCCAGCGAACCGAATGTCCGTGACTGTACCGATATGCCCTATCGGAAAAAACTTTGCGGACCAACCGCCCTGGGTCCTTCTACCGAATATTTTAATGCTTATGCTTTGATGAATGCCGAAGCTATTTATGATGGGCAACGTCACACAAATAACAATGATCGGGTATTTTTGCTCACCCGTTCAGGTTTTGCTGGTTTACAACGTTATTCTACCGCCACCTGGAGTGGTGATATCGCCACACGATGGGAAGATATGAAAGCGCAAATTTCCGCAGGCATTAATTTCTCCATAAGTGGAGTCCCTTACTGGACGATGGATAATGGAGGATTTTGCGTAGAGAAACGATATGAAAATGCCATCGAAGGATCGGAAGATCGGAATGAATGGCGTGAACTGAATGTACGATGGCATCAATTTGGAACATTTGTGCCACTATTCCGTACACACGGGCAGTTTCCTTTCCGCGAACTCTGGAACATTGCTCCTGAAACACATCCTGCCTATAAGTCCATGTTGTACTACACCCAACTGCGCTACCGCCTGATGCCTTATATCTATACCCTGGCAGGGATGAGTCATTTCAATGATTTTACTATTATGCGTCCGTTAATGATGGATTATGGCAGTGATGCCGGCGTACTCAACATCAGTGACCAGTATATGTTCGGCAGCAACCTGATGGTTTGCCCGGTATACCAGTATAAGGAACGGACACGTCAAGTGTATTTTCCTAAAAATGCAGGATGGTACAACTTATATGATGGCACCTTCATTTCCAGCGGCAAGACACAAAATGTACAGGCCCCTTACGACCGCATGCCGATTTTTGTGCCGGCCGGCAGCATTCTGCCAATGGGTGAGGTAGTTCAGAATACTACAAAACCTCAGAGCGACCTGACCATCTATGTCTATGCCGGTAAAAACGGAACCTTTTCGTTGTACGAAGACGAAAATGTAAACTACAATTACGAAAAGGGATCCTACAGTACCATTCAGTTCAGCTATAACAACAGTACGAAAACCCTGAGCATAGACGGGCGGAAAGGAAATTTCAAAGGCCTGGTAACAGAACGGAACTTTCGGTTCGTTCTTGTCAGCCCAACAAACCCGGCAGGAATTGACACTGGTTCAACGACATTTAAAACCATTCATTACACGGGAGAGAAAACCGCTATTGCATTAGATTAACAAATAAAATTACATAAAGACAACCAATTATATTAACTTTAAATTAAAATGAATCATGAATGAGAATCACTCGATTAAAAGTGTTCGAAGGGTAGCAAAAAACCTTTTTAGCAAGTACGTAATCCTCGCAGCGATGGTATGTTCTTTTGGACTGGCATCTGCCCAGAATTCCGGAGGGACAGTTTCAGGGACCGTTTTGTCGGAAGCTGGCAAAGAACCCCTGATTGGAGTAAGTATCCTGATAAAAGGTACAACCCGTGGGACTGTGACCGATTTTAACGGAGCTTTTACGCTTCAGGCAAAAACAGGGGAAACGCTTAAGTTTTCGTATGTAGGCTTTAATACTCAAGAAGTAATAGTCAGCGGGCCGACTTTAAACATTCGGTTAAAAGGATCTGATAACACGTTGGATGAACTAATCGTAGTTGGCTATGGTGTTCAGAAGAAAAAATTAGTGACAGGAGCAACCGTATCAGTGAAAGGTGATGACTTGCAAAAATTAAGCACAACAAATGCTTTGCAAGCTATGCAAGGACAAATCTCAGGCGTCAACATTACTTCTACTTCAGGACAACCCGGTGGTGGTTTTAAAGTCAACATCCGTGGGGTTGGTACTATTGGAAATGCCAGTCCGTTATATGTGGTTGATGGAGTTATCACCAGTGATATCACCTATTTGAATAATTCGGATATTGCTGCGGTGGATGTATTGAAAGATGCTGCATCTTGTGCAATTTACGGGATCAACGGAGCCAATGGTGTAGTTTTAATTACTACCAAAGGTGGCAGTACAGGAAAATCGGACAAAGGAGGTCAAATTACGTTTGATGCGTATTATGGTATTCAAAATATAGGTCGTAAAACAAATTTATTGAATTCGCAGGAATATGCTGCCATGCAAAATGAAGGTGCCATTAATGCAGGTAAATTACCCTATTTCTCACAATCGCAAATTAATGCACTGGGAACAGGAACGAATTGGTTAGACCAGATGATATCAAAAGATGTTCCTACCCAAAATTATAGTTTGACTGCAAATGGTGGTAGTGCTGTTTCAAGTTATTCGTTAGGCCTTTCGTATACATCACAGGGTGGTGTTGTTGGCGGGTCTAAACTCTCAAACTATGATCGTTATAATTTTCGTTCAAATACAGAACATAAAATGTATGGCGATGTGCTGAAAGTAGGACAACATTTGACATTCTCTTTTATAAACAAAAAAGGTATCAGTGATTCAAATCAATACAGCAATTCACTGCGTGGTGCTTTATCAACAACTCCGTTGTTGGCAATGTATGATTCAAAAGGGAATTATCTGAACAGCCAGGATTCAAAAGTTTATAACAATGGCCCCTGGTATGATTCTGAAGCCAATCCTTATGCCATCATGCAGCTAACGAATAGTAACAATACCAAGTCACAAACCTTGGTAGGAGATGTTTATGCTGAAATTCAACCTATAAAGAATCTGAAAATCAAATCTACATTCGGGTTGAATTATTATAGTGAAGCATATAACAGTTACTCTCCAGTTTATACGAAATTGTCGCTTTTTGCTTACAATGATTATGAGAAAATAACACAAAGTTCAAAGCAGAACTATACAATGAGCTGGGATAATACTGTAAACTATATATTCAGCGTTAATGATCATAAGTTTGATGTTTTAGCCGGTAGCTCAATCCGCAGATATCAAGGTTCATGGATGAACGCATCAAATACAGGTGCTACTTTGTTTGGAGATTTTGCACATGGCTATTTAAGTGATTCAGAAATTACTGGTTACAATATGAATCCAATTATTGCCCCACAAGGAGCAACGGAAACTGATATTGCCTATTATCAGAGGGTTGCGGCAGCAAAACAAAATCTTACACATTCAATTTCTGCAACAGGTAATCAAGAAGCAATATATTCACAAGCATCTTTCTTTGGACGTCTCAACTACAACTACAAAGAAACCTATTTGGCTTCGGTTGTGTTCCGTGCAGATGGTTCTACAAATTTTGCCAAAGGTCAACAGTGGGGATATTTTCCATCCTTATCAGCAGGTTGGGTAGCGAGCAACGAATCATTTATGGAATCGACGAAAGATTGGTTAGACTTTTTAAAAGTGCGTGCCAGTTGGGGTTCAAATGGAAATGATGCAATTTCTAAATTTAACTACCTTTCGTTAATTGAATTGGCAAAATCCCAATATAATTTCGGAGGTGATAACAGTACTTTAACATCCGGTGCATTTCCTTCAACGATAGGAGTTACAAAGACAAAGTGGGAAACTTCATACCAAACCAATGTTGGTTTTGATTCCCGTTTCTTAAATAGCAAATTAAATTTAAGTGTTGATTTGTATGACAAGACAACAAAGGATTGGTTAATTGCTGCTCCTTTACTGGCAACTTCAGGTGTTGCAATCAATCCATATATCAATGGTGGAGATGTTACCAACAAAGGAATAGAAGTTCAACTGGTTTACAACAATAATATTGGTAAAGACTTTCATTATTCTGTTACCGGTACTTATTCATATAATAAAAATACTGTAAATAATATCCCTACTGCTGATGGAATTATTCATGGTGGTACAAACAATTTATATAATAATTCACCCGAATTTTTCCGTGCTTCTGCAGGACAACCAATCGGTTACTTCTGGGGTTACAAAACAGCGGGTCTTTTTCAAAATGAAGCTGAAGTGCTTTCGAATGTCAGTAACGGAAAAGTATTACAACCCAATGCAAAACCAGGGGATGTTAAATTCGTTGATGTGAATGGAGATGGAAAAATTACAGCAGACGATAAAACTAATATTGGTGACCCAAATCCTCATCATGTGTTTGGGTTGAGTCTTTCGTGTGATTACAAGAACTTCGATTTATCAGTAAGTGCCAATGGCGTTGCAGGAAATAAGATTGTTCAGTCGTACCGTAATATTTCCAATCATTACGGCAACTGGACGAATGCCATCCTGGGACGTTGGCATGGTGAGGGAACTTCAAATACAATTCCACGCATCACTGAAGACAATGCAAACTGGGCTGAATTTTCGGACCTTTACATACACAGTGGTAGTTATTTGAGAATCTCCAATATCACTCTTGGTTATGATTTAGCTAAGACGATTAAATTTAAGAATTTGAGTCAATGCCGTTTGTATGTCTCTGCTTCAAACCTGTTTACCTTTACCAAGTATGATGGAATGGATCCTGAAGTTGGTTATTCAGAAAAAGATGCTGCTGGAGTTTATTCTTTTGGTCAGGGTGTAGATTTAGGTTTCTATCCTCGTCCACAAACCTTCCTGGTGGGTGTTAACATTAAATTCTAATTATAAAGAAAACATGAATATGAAAAAATATAAATATATAACCCTGGCACTTGTTGCAATGATTTCATTCAATTCGTGCAACGATTTTCTTACTACTGAATTAACCGACCCTAAGAAAACCGTAGATACTTATTATAAAACTCCGGCCGAAGCTAATACGGCTTTAGCAGGATGTTATAATGGTTTAAATTTGATATGGAGCTATAATGTCGCTTTTCCTCTTGCTTCAGAGGTGTTATCCGACAATTGTTTCGGAGGTACCGGAGCATCCGATGGATACGGATACCAAATGTTAGATGAATTTAACAAATCAATTTCAACTTCCGATAACTCACTTTTTGGTACAAACTGGAAAAATTATTATCAGGCCATTTACCGTTGTAACGTGTTACTTTCAAAATTAGATCAGGTTAAATGGGACAGCACCAGTGTAGCTCAAAATTTAAAAGCACAATACAAAGGTGAAGCAAAATTTATCCGTGCTTTTTGTTATTTCGATATGGTACGTCTTTGGGAAAAAGTTCCTTTAGTGACCAATCCAACTCTTGATAATGTTCCTCAAACTGATCCGGCAATAACTTACGCACAAATTATGAGTGATTTGCGTTTTGCATCCGACAGTCTACCATCGGCTTCTTATACAACATCTGTAAGTGGAAGGGTTACCAAATGGGCAGCTGAATCATTATTAGCACGTGTTTACCTGTTTTATAGCGGATATTATGCAACACCAACTATTGGAGGTGAAACTGCGGCAACTGCCCTGGCAGCTGTAGAAGATGTAATTGCCCATAGCGGACACGGATTGGTAACCGATTTTACTACATTATGGCCAGCAGCATCAAAAGCTAAAAAAGTTTTATATGCCGGGGAGACAAATAAAGAAGTAGTATTTTCAATCAAATACTCGTCTACGAATGGTACTGATAATATAACTGGTAACGAATGGATGGTAATGACTGGGATGAGGGAAGAATCTCATTTCCCATATCAGTATGGTTGGGGTGCATGTACGGTTGACCCTAAATTGTACAATACTTTTGATCCGACTGATGCTCGTCGTTTCGCATCTATAACATCCATCGTAGATGAGAAATTAGCTTTTACAAAAGCATCAAAGAATCGGGAATATACAGGATATTACTTGAAGAAATTCAGTCCTATGTGTGATTCATTAGGTGTATCAATAGCTCCGGATTTTCAATACGGTCAATATCAGGATTATTTCTCTATCCGTTATGCTGATGTATTGTTGATGGCTGCTGAATTGGGAAGTCCAAGTGCTGCAAGTTACTATAATCTGGTACATCAACGTGCCATACCAGCTGCTGTTGCTGTAACTTCAGTAACAAAAGAAGATATACTGGCTGAACGCCGGTTGGAATTTGTTGGTGAAGGCATTCGTTACTGGGATTTATTGCGTCAGGGGATAAATACAGCTGCTCAAATAATTGCAAATAATACAACAATTCCTCTAATGTTTAATAATAAAACTGTTCCAACAGCAGAAGAATTTAAAGCAAATATTATAGCAACCCGCGGATTTCAACAAATACCAAACGATCAAATCACCTTATCGTCGGGCGTATTAAAACAAAACGCCGGCTGGTAATTATTATTCAACAATTAAATAAATACAAATATGAAAAATAAATTTAATATAATAAATGCATTTTTGGGGTTAGTATTGCTCTTTTCGGCATGTACTCCCACTGTAAATGAGCTGGGGCCTCTAATGGACAAAAGTCAGTTAAAGTTTACTATAACATCTGATGCTACTAATCCGAATAAAGTTATTTTAAAGAGCTTAACCCCCGGACTGACTCCAATGTGGGTGACCCCAACAGGTAATTCCGTTCGGGTTAATGACACACTTATAGTTCCTTTCCCGGGCACGTATAAATTTGTATATGGTGTGGAAAGTGGCGCTGGATTAGTACAGGCAGACACGTTTAAATTAACACTAACGACCATTGATGAGGTTTTTGTAAGTGATTCATTGTGGACAAATCTAACAGGTGGTATTGGAAATGAAAAAATCTGGTATTTGGATATAAATGCTGCAGGAACAAGTAAATACTTTACTTC
>Ga0302208_10000666_pt1 | contig 15577 bp, 13 predicted proteins | sample II_Fen_E2_3_FD_194577 | JGI IMG/M metagenome (GOLD analysis project Ga0302208, IMG submission 194577) | Peat permafrost microbial communities from Stordalen Mire near Abisko, Sweden - II_Fen_E2_3 | ecosystem: Environmental > Terrestrial > Soil > Wetlands > Permafrost | place: Sweden: Abisko...
TTCTCGGACGTTCCATGTGTGCCGGACTGTGTGATAAAGGTGCAAGAGTGGTCATTATCGGCCGTAAGGTTGAAAGTGGCGAGGCTGTCGTTGCTGAATTAAAAGCGAATGGTGGTGACGCTATATTCTGCAAATGTGATGTATTGAACCTGGAGCAACTTGGCCAAGTCAAGGATGAAATTCTAAAATTATACGGAAAAATCGATATTCTCGTGAATGCGGCTGGAGGAAATATGCCTGGAGCCAGCGTTCAACCCGATAAGAGCCTTTTTGATGTGGACATGGAAGCCATTCGTACAGTGTTCGAACTAAACTATTTCGGAACACTTTATCCCATTCGTGTTTTTGCGGAAGTAATGGTCAAACAAGGTCACGGAAATATCATCAACATAACTTCTGCTACAGTTGAGCGCCCAATGACCAGAGTTCTTGGATATTCTTCTGCCAAAGCGGCCGTTAAAAATCTAACGCAGTGGCTTGCAGTGGAGTTTGCACATAAATATGGTGAAAATATTCGTGTCAATGCGCTTACTCCTGGCTTCTTCCTGACGGAACAAAACCGATTCCTACTTACCAATCCGGATGGTAGCCTAACACCAAGGGGCGGACTTATTATACAGGGTACCCCCATGAACCGTATGGGCAAACCGGAGGATCTTCAAGGTGCGCTATTGTATCTGGCAAGTGATGCCTCTAAATTTGTAACCGGTACTACCACGATTGTGGATGGCGGTTTTGACGCATTTAGCGGGGTTTAGATTTTTGTGCTTAGATTTTTCAAACATCTGACTATTTGGATACCATCTGTACTAATGATGGTATCCAATTTTCAATTGGCTGAAGCTCAATCTATAGTTAACAAGGAGGTGGCTGTTGTTTCGTATATAGATAATGAAAAATATCAGTTCAACGAGGGTCTTTGCGCCATTCAACGTGATCAACTGTGGGGTTTCATTGATACGACTGGCAGAGTTGTCATTGATTTCCGGTTTCGAAACAACGGTTATGAAGTACCTTCTTTTCATGAAGGAAAATGTTGTGTTTGCATTCAGACGGAATCAGAGGATTTAAAGCGAATTTATATTGATAAGGTAGGCACTCCGCTTTTCATCAATCAAGGTTTCAGCGGCATTACTTCTTTTTCTAACGGATTGGCCATTGTTGAAAAAACGGAGTTCCCCAAGCCCTCATTTCTTATGTTGATAGATAGTTTGGGAAAGCCTATGACGGGTGCTATTTCACCAGGATATTCGCAGGGGATGAAACTGGAATTCCGTGGCTTCCATGAGAACCTCGCCGCGATCTGTGATTCAAAGACGAAAGCCTGGGGTTTCATTAACACGAAAGGTAAATGGGCAATTCAGCCTGAATCGAAGTACAAAATGGTGGGCGACTTCCATGATGGGTTAGCGATTGTTCAGGAAGCAACAGAAAAAAAATGGGGTGCCATCAATTCGATTGGCGAGTTGGTCATTCCTTTCATGTATACCAATCGCCCTGGTGATTTCTCAGAAGGATTGTCCGCTGTAAGGAACCAAGAAGATAAGGTTGGCTATATCGACAAATCGGGAAATCTAGTCATACCTTTCCGCTATGAGCCAATTGTGAATCAAAATGGATTACCCTTTATTGATGGCAATACGATCGTTTGTAGGGATGGAGTTTATTATTCAATTTCAGCAGCCGGAAAAGAAAATCTAAATATAGGAGATGCCTCCTTAGAAATTCGAATGCTTCAAAACGGATTGGTTGCTTATAAAAAATGGATGAAGTCAGAAATTTGGGCTATTGGATTGATTCGCACAAATGGTGAAGTTATTTTGGCACCCGGAATCCTTTACCAGATTAGTGAGTTCAGCAACGGTCTTGCTCATGCTAAGGCAAAAATCAATGGAATCAATTACAACGGTTTTGTCAATTTGGATGCAAACTTTGTCATTCTAAACGAAAACCAATAATCGGCTAGTCAGGATTTTTTTCTTTTCTTACCTTTGTACTGAAGGTTTACAGCCAATTTTATCTTAATAATCCTATTATAATGAGTCTTTGTTTTAAGCAAACCATGCGCTGGTTTGGTCCTGTTGATCCAGTTAGCCTGAGTGATATTCGTCAAGCAGGTGCTACTGGAGTGATGACAGCTTTGCATCAATATGCCCCCGGTGAAATATGGCCCTTGGATGCCATTCAGGAACGTCAGTTAATGCTTCGTGATGCCGGATTGGAATGGGAAGCTGTTGAAAGTGTCAATGTACACGAAGACATCAAGCGTCGCCTTGGTAATTACAAACAGTACATCGAAAATTATAAGTTGAGCCTTCGGAATCTTGCCGAATGTGGCATCAAAGTGGTCATTTATAATTTTATGCCTGTTTTGGACTGGGTTCGGACTGACCTCTATTATACGACTGAAGACGGCTCGAAAGCCATGTATTTCGAAAAAGCAGCATTTCAGGCATTTGATTTGTTTGTATTGAAACGCCCAGGTGCAACAACAGATTATTCTGCTGAAGAAATATCCAAGGCAACGAATCGTTTTGAAACGATGACCCAACCTGAAATGGATGTTTTAATGAGTGTCATGTTGGCCGGGCTTCCCGGTTCAGATGAGTGCTATACTGTTGATCAGATTCTTGCCGACCTTCAAAAATACAAAGGCATAGATGCCCCTAAGTTGAGAGACCATCTAATTCTATTTCTAAAAGAAATCTGTCCCTTGGCAGATAAATTGGGTATCAGGATGGCCATTCATCCAGATGATCCTCCTTTCCCGGTTTTGGGTTTGCCTCGAATTAGCAGTACAGAAGTCGATTTTCAGGCAATTCTGGATGCGGTTCCAAACCCTTCGAACGGAATTTGCTTTTGTGTCGGATCTTTGAGTGCCCGGCCCGACAATGATCTGGCTGGTATGGCCCATCGACTGGGGAAAAAGATTTTCGCAACACACCTGCGAAGCACACAACGAGACAGCGAAGGCAATTTCTTCGAAGCCAATCATTTGGAGGGCTCTGTGGATATGTATCAGGTCATGAAGAATCTGATTATAAGGCTTAAAGAAAGAGGTGAACAAATTCCGATGCGTCCGGATCACGGGCATCAGATGATGGACGACTTGAATAAGCCTCAAAAGCATTTCGGGTATTCTGGAATTGGCCGAATGCGCGGTCTTGCTGAATTGCGGGGGTTGGAATTGGGTATCTGCCGATCGCTTGAATAAAAAAAATCGAAGCCGTTACAACATCACGTTGGAGCGGCTTCTTTCTATATAGAGGAAATTAAAAAGAGTTCTATCCGGAGGAAAACTCCGGAGGGACGTCTTCCAATACGTTATAGATGCAGGTGCCAGAGAAACGCTACAATAAAACAGCTTATTTTTAGAATTGGTAGCATAAAGAGAGTTCACCACCATTTTCAGTCAGTCGAGGTGAGCAGGAAAGCCGATTCTTAAGTTTAGGCGCTAATGCATCATAGACCCAAAAAGTCGCATTGGTTGATAATGTTCCGACGGCTGCACCCATCAAGACATCAGGTAGAAAATGGCGGTTTCTTGCAATGCGGGCATATGCTACCCATGTTGCAATGCTATATCCGCTGATTGAAATCCATGGACTGATCTGACCGAATTCCCGATGAAGTAAGGTGGCACCAATAAAAGCAATGGAGGTATGTTGGGACGGAAAGGACTCGTTTCCCCAAGCAGGATTTGGGCGTGTCACATGAGTAGCCAGTTTGGTACGGTAAACGATGAAATCCCCCAAAATGTAGGATAAACTACCGATTGCGACCTCTTCCAGAATTGTATGATTGCCCTTTACCCCAACCAGTGACAAAAGTGCAACGGCTCCCATTGGAACATATCGCAACTCATCGTCGTAAAGATTGACTTTTTCGGATGAATTCCAGTTTAGTTGTGCCTGAATTTGGTATTTTAAATCTGGGATGGCCATAATGGCCAGGCTCGTTGTTGCCAAAGTGACCGGAGTTATAGACTGTTTGACGTATTTGCTGTCCAACCATGACGCTTTTTGCCCAAGAAGCGAAGTGGAATCGCTTGCCGATGTTGCTATTTCTGCAGAATCCTCAGAAGCTGAAACATTCAGTAACGGCAGAAAAAGCAAGAGCAATAGGAGGCAGTGTATTCTATCCATTTCAGCCGGTAATTTCTTAAAGTAAACCACGAAAGTACAGATAGTTTTTGAGGTTTTTTATATCTTTGTAAAGATACAATCTGATTCCTGACTGAAAGAATCCCCCCTAAATATTTTAGTATGAGCCTAGAACTTAAGAAAGAATGTGCGTATTCCCTATTAGTCGCAACCAGTATGGGTGTTCGCATCACTCCAGTGAACGGTCAGCCGGTACATAGCAGTCATTTGTTTGAAATGCAGGCAACCAGTGCGGAAACCAATGTGGCCAGCATTGCTTCCTTCTTGGGAATGCCTGTCAAGGTCCTAACTACTTTTGTGAAAGACAGCCCTATCGCCCTATTTATTAAAAGTGAACTTAAGAGCCGTTTCATGGACTTTGAAGGTCCGGAAGTAGCACAGGGAGACCCCTGGGGGTATCGCCATCAATTCAACATTGCCGATAGTGGATACGGTTCTCGTGGACCTCGTGTTCAAAACGACCGCGCCGGTGAAGTTGGCAGGACATTGAATGTCAAGGATTTTGATTTGGAACGAATTTTTGGAAAAGAAGGTGTTCAGATAGTGCACCTTTCTGGTTTAATAGCTGCCTTGTCACCTGAAACGACGACTTTCTGCCTCGAAATAGCAAGAGCCGCCAAGAAATACGGCAGCCGCATCTCCTTTGATTTAAACTATCGCGCATCATTCTGGAAGGGACGTGAAAAACAGCTTAGCGAGAGTTTTGCTGAAATTGCTTCTGTGTCGGATATTCTGATAGGCAACGAGGAGGATTTTCAACTCTGCCTCGGCATAGAAGGTCCAGAAGCTGGTGGTAAAGGGATTGAGGCAGAAATTGAAGGCTTCAAAGGCATGATTGGACGTGTAAAGAAAGCCTATCCCAACGCCTCTGTTTTTGCGACAACGCTTCGTCAGGTCATCAGCGCCAACGAACATCTTTGGGGTGCCATCATGCTGGAAGGGAATGATTGGCAAGTCATCGAGCCCCGAAAAATCACGGTTTTGGACCGTATCGGTGGTGGTGATGGTTTCGTAGGAGGCTTGCTTTATGGTATTCTGAAAGGTTGGGATCCGGAAAAATGGCCGCAATTCGGTTGGGCTACCGGAGCATTGGCTACCACGTTCCTGACAGACTATGCACAGCCAGCCGATGAAGAGATGGTTTGGAGCATTTGGAAAGGAAATGCACGTGTAAAACGCTAGAAAATGCTGTATTACGAAATTGGTTCTATCGATTTGGAGTTGGGTCCGGACAATCTTAAAAAAGGATTGTTTGAAGCTTTGGACAAGATGGGCAAAAAACGGAAAGTGCTGGCCATACCGCCTGATTATACCCGTTTGCCCAGTCGTGCCGGAGAATTGACTGAATTCACCTGGGAATATTATGGGGAACACCTCACGGATGTGCTCCCTGCTTTGGGCACGCATTCGCCAATGACACCCCACCAGATAGACCATATGTTTGGAAAGATGCCAGCTTCACTGATTCGGGAACACGATTGGCGTCATGACGTAGTGACCGTAGGTACCGTTCCAGCGGCCTTTGTAAAAGAAGTCTCCGAAGGTGCGGTGGATTTTCCCTGGCCTGCTCAAGTCAATAAACTGCTGATTGAAGGAAACTTTGATTTAATTTTGTCCATTGGACAGGTTGTACCGCACGAAGTAGTCGGTATGGCGAATTACAACAAGAATATTTTTGTGGGTACAGGTGGTGTTGAAGGCATCAATAAAAGCCATTTCGTAGGTGCATCCTTTGGTATGGAGCGCATGATGGGTCATGCCGATACTCCAGTTCGCCGGATTTTTAATTATGCTTCCGAACACTTTACGAATCAACTGCCTATTGTGTATGTTCAAACGGTGGTCGGATTGGATAAGTCGGACGGAAAGGTTAAAACACGTGGCTTGTACATCGGTGATGACTTTGAAGTTTTTGACAAAGCTGCGAAACTGTCTTTGCAAGTCAATTTCGACATGTTGGACAAACCATTGAAAAAGGTTGTTGTTTATTTGGATCCAACCGAGTTCAAGAGCACTTGGCTGGGCAACAAATCTGTTTACAGAACCCGCATGGCCATTGAAGATAACGGTGAATTAATCATCCTTGCTCCTGCATTGAAAGAGTTTGGAGAAGACAAGGAAATTGATCGCCTCATTCGCAAATACGGGTATTTCGGTACTCCTGCCACGCTTAAGGCATGTGAAGAAAATGTGGAACTGAGAAACAACTTGAGTGCAGCAGCCCACTTGATTCATGGTTCTTCGGAAGGCCGATTCAATATAACTTATTGTCCAGGGAAAGGTCCTGATAATCTGACAAAAGAAGAAATTGAAAGTGTAGGTTTCGACTATGCCGACATTGATGAAGTAACTGAGAAATACAATCCCTTGAAGTTGCGTGATGGATACAATACGTTGCCTGACGGTGAGGAAATATATTACATCTCCAACCCTGCTTTGGGGTTGTGGGCATATAAAGACCGGTTTAATTATTGAACCGTTGAATGCAAATTTAGTTTTATGAAGTTTATTATCGACGATAAGATTCCCTATATTCAGGGAGCATTGGAGCCGTTTGGAGAGGTTGTTTACCTTTCTGGCCCCAAAACAACGCCTGAAATTGTACGGAATGCCGATGCCATCATCACTCGAACCCGTACCATTTGCAATGAACAACTGTTGGCGGGTTCCACCGTTAAAATCATTGCAACGGCGACCATTGGTTTCGACCATATAGATACTGATTATTGCGTCAAGGCCGGAATCCTTTGGACGAATGCTCCCGGTTGCAATTCCAAATCTGTTGAACAGTATATTGCATCGGCGCTTTTTGTTCTTGCTGAACGTAAGGGTTTTGAGTTAAAGGGTAAAACAATCGGTGTGGTCGGAGTTGGACAAGTTGGTTCCAAAGTGGCCAGGGTTTGCGAACTTCTCGGCATGAAGGTATTGCTGAACGACCCGCCCCGAGCCAGAGTAGAAGGTGCTGAGAAATTCTGCAGTCTGGAACAAATCAAGCAGAAAGCCGATTTTATAACGTTGCACGTACCGCTGAACATGCAGGGAGAAGACGCAACCTACCATTTGGCCGATGACGTATTTTTTCAGGCACTTAAACGCAAACCCATCCTTTTCAATTCTTGCCGCGGTGAGGTATTGGATACAAAGGCTGCAATAACGGCGGTTCGGAATGGACTGATTTCAGGTTTGGTGATTGATTGTTGGGAAAACGAACCAGATATCGATTTGGAACTTCTCGGCTTGGTTGATCTGGCAACTCCTCACATTGCGGGTTACTCCAAAGATGGCAAAGCCAACGGCACGTCCATGAGCATTCAAGCTCTTAGCCGCTTCTTTGGTTTGGGAATAGACGACTGGAAAGCTCAAAAGGTGGAAGTGCCAGTTAATACTTTGATTGAAATGGATGGCAGCGAACTTTCCGAAGAAACAATGCTGTCGAAAGCCGTTTTAGCGACCTATGACATTCAGATCGATGATGCCAACTTGCGCAGAAATCCTGCTTTGTTTGAGAAATTGCGAGGGGATTACCCTGTGAGAAGGGAATATCCCATTTATACCATTAAGTGCCGAAACGTCGGTCAAGACATGCAAAAGAAATTGGAAGCCTTGGGCTTTAAAATACAGTAACTTTTTTACATAAAACCATATCAAAAGAGTATGAAAAAATTAGCAGACATTGGATTAATCGGGTTGGCCGTCATGGGTGAAAACCTAGTCTTGAACATGGAGAGTAAAGGTTTCACCGTTGCAGTTTTCAACCGTACTGTCGAAAAAGTAGATCAATTCATTGCAGGTCGAGGAGCTGGAAAAAATTTCATCGGTGCCCATTCCATCGAGGAGCTTTGCGCATCACTCGAAAGACCACGTAAGGTGATGATGTTGGTTAAAGCTGGGCAAGCTGTAGACGATTTCATCGAAAAAATCATCCCATTTTTGGAACCGGGAGACATTATCATCGATGGAGGTAATTCTCATTTCCCCGACACCATACGCAGAACCAATTACGTTGAGAGCAAGGGCTTGTTGTTTATAGGAACAGGTGTTTCAGGTGGCGAGGAAGGCGCACTGAATGGTCCGTCCATCATGCCTGGTGGTTCACCGGCTGCATGGCCTGCCGTTAAAGAGATATTTCAGGCCATTTCAGCAAAGGCAGACAATGGCGCCCCTTGCTGTGAATGGGTTGGAGAAGGCGGAGCAGGTCATTTTGTAAAAATGGTACACAACGGCATTGAATATGGTGACATGCAGATTATCTGTGAAGCCTATCAGATGATGAAAGAAATGCTGGGAATGAATGCAGATGAAATGCACGAAGTCTTTAAAAACTGGAATGAAGGCGAACTTGATTCCTATTTGATTGAAATAACCCGCGACATCATGGGTTATAAGGACGAAAACGGCGAGGCGTTGGTCGAAAAGATTTTGGACACCGCCGGACAAAAGGGCACCGGTAAATGGACTGGCGTTGCTGCACTCGACTTGGGTATTCCGTTGACTTTGATCGGAGAATCCGTGTTTGCCCGTTGCTTGTCTGCTCAAAAGGACATCCGTGTGGAAGCATCCAAAATACTGAGTGGGCCGACCGAAAAATTCAGCGGAGATAAGGCACAATTGATTTCAGACTTGAAAGATGCTCTATTTGCTTCAAAAATCATTTCTTACGCACAAGGTTATAATCTTATGATGGAAGCAGCCAAAGAATACGGTTGGAATTTGAATTACGGCGGTATCGCGCTGATGTGGCGCGGCGGTTGCATCATCCGTTCCGTGTTCCTTGCAGACATCAAGAAAGCGTTCGAAAAGAATCCGAACCTCACCAATTTGCTATTGGATCCGTATTTCACCGAAAAAGTGGAAACAGCTCAAGCCGGATGGCGTAGGGTTTGTGCCACCGCCATGATGTATGGAATTCCCGTACCAGCATTGACCACCGCTCTTTGTTATTTCGACGGAATAAGGTGCGAACGACTTCCCGCAAACCTCTTGCAAGCACAGAGAGATTACTTCGGTGCACATACTTACGAACGCATCGACAAACCCAGAGGGAAATTTTTCCATACCAATTGGACAGGTAAAGGTGGTGACACTGCTTCTTCCACCTATGTGGTTTAAAGTATTAACCCATTAAAAAAGAGAGTCGTTTCAGCATTTCGTTGAAGCGACTCTCTTTTTAATTTGGCAGTTTTTGTATCTTTGCTGCTGAAAACCATTTATATCAATTATAAATAAAATAATTCCTTTTCATTCATGGAAACATCCCCATTGTTCACTACTGAATCTTATCGTGTTGCAGATATCAAACTTGCCGATTTCGGTCGTAAGGAAATTGAACTGGCAGAATTCGAAATGCCAGGCCTGATGGCTCTCCGTGCAAAATACGGTTCGACGAAACCCTTGAAAGACGCCCGTATCATGGGCTCGCTGCATATGACCATCCAGACTGCCGTGTTGATTGAAACGCTGGTTGAATTGGGCGCTGATGTGCGCTGGGTAAGCTGCAATATTTATTCCACACAAGATCATGCCGCTGCCGCCGTTGCTGCTGCTGGTGTGCCCGTTTTTGCCTGGAAGGGTGAAAGCCTTACTGAATACTGGTGGTGTACGCTTCAGGCACTGAATTTCCCCAACGGACAAGGTCCGACGCTGATCGTGGACGATGGAGGCGACGCCACTCTGATGTGTCACCTGGGTTTCAAAGCAGAAAAGGATCCCTCCGTATTGGATGGCGTTGCCGGAACGGAAGATGAAAAATTGCTTCAGGAAATCCTGAAGGACCTGCTAAAAGAAGACAAGAACTTCTGGGCAAATCGCGTTCCCGCCATTCAAGGCGTTTCAGAAGAAACTACCACGGGTGTACACCGCTTATATCAGATGATGGAAGCCAAGGAACTGTTGTTCCCCGCTTTCAACGTCAACGACTCCGTAACCAAATCCAAATTCGACAACCTGTATGGTTGCCGCGAATCCCTTGCTGACGGCATCAAACGCGCTACAGACATCATGCTGGCCGGTAAGGTGGTTGTTGTTTGCGGATATGGCGACGTTGGTAAAGGTTGCGCACACTCCATGCGCAGTTATGGCTCTCGTGTCATCGTGACTGAAATCGACCCGATTTGTGCCCTGCAAGCCGCTATGGAAGGATTCGAAGTGAAACCCGTAGAAGAGGCATTGGCCGAAGGCAACATTTATGTGACTACAACCGGTAACCGCGACATCATTCGCATCGACCACATGAATAAGATGTTGGACAATGCCATCATCTGTAATATCGGCCACTTCGACAACGAAATTCAGGTAGAAAAGTTGAAGAACTATCCAGGCATCAAGGCTCGTAACATCAAACCCCAGGTGGATCAATATTTCTTCCCTGAAGGTCATTCCATCCTACTGCTGGCTGACGGTCGCCTGGTTAATTTAGGTTGCGCCACCGGACATCCTTCCTTCGTGATGAGCAACTCCTTTACAAACCAGACTTTGGCTCAGATCGAACTCTGGACCAAAAAATACGAAGTAAACGTTTATCGTTTGCCCAAATACCTGGATGAAGAAGTAGCCCGTTTACACCTGGAACGCATTGGTGTGAAACTGACCACGCTGACCCCAGATCAGGCCGAATACATCGGAGTGAATGTGGATGGCCCTTACAAAGCCGAACATTACAGATACTAATCGTATGAAGACGGTAATTCTTTGCGGCGGTTACGGTACCCGTATCCGCGAGGTGGCAGAAAACCTGCCGAAACCCATGATCCCAATCGGAGAATACCCGATTCTGTGGCACATCATGAAATACTATGCTCAATATGGGCATACTGATTTCGTATTGTGTCTGGGCTATAAAAGCGAGGTCATCAAGAATTACTTTCTGAACTACGGTGCCAAACCAACGGATTTGCTAGTGACCATCGGTGGAGAAATTCCTCCGATGGAACGGGTAAAAACAGACGAGGACGGATGGATAATAGCATTGGCTGAAACCGGACTCAACGCCATGACCGGTGCCCGTGTGAAACGAATACGCGAGTATATTGGGGAAGACGAAAACTTTATGCTGACCTATGGTGACGGCGTCGGTGACATCGATATCGAAGCCTTGGTTCAGTTCCACCTTTCACACGGCAAAATCGCAACGGTCACGGGTGTTCATCCTCCGGGCCGATTCGGTGAACTCGAATACAATGCCGAAACCAAACAGGCCGAAGGATTCAATGAAAAACCTCAGGTCAGCGGTGGCCGCATCAACGGCGGTTTCTTCGTGTTGAACCGTTCCGTTTTCGATTACCTTTCTGACGAAGAAAATTTGGTTTTTGAACAGGAGCCCATTCGCAAACTCGTGGCTGACGGCCAGATGCAGGTTTTCGAACACGACGGTTTTTGGCAGCCAATGGATACGTCCCGCGAATATAGTCTACTCAACGAAATGTATCATAATAAGCAAGCACCATGGGTGAAGTGGTAACGAAAAATGCCCTTTTCAACGGCGTTTATGCAGGTAAAAAGGTTCTTGTGACCGGCAATACCGGCTTTAAGGGAAGTTGGCTGAGTCTTTGGTTGCTCGAAATGGGCGCTGATGTTTATGGTTTATCGAACGGGGTACCGGGCGAAACCTGCATGTTCAACCAATTGGGTATCGAACAAAAAATTCATCACTATTGGGCTGATGTACGTGATGCTGCCAAAGTCCAAGAAATTATCCATGAGATTAAGCCGGAATTCGTTTTTCATCTTGCTGCACAGGCTTTGGTTTCGATTTCATATGATGCTCCACTTGATACGATTTCAACGAATGTAATGGGCACTGCCAATGTGCTTGAAGCGTTACGTCTGGAGAACCCGGATTGCACCGCCGTCATCATCACCAGCGATAAATGTTACGATAATGTCGAATGGGTTTGGGGTTACAAGGAAACCGATCACATGGGTGGCAAGGATATTTACAGTGGCTCCAAAGGTGCTGCTGAAATTGTTTTCAAAAGCTATTTTCATTCCTTTTTCCAGAAAGAAAGTTGCAGGGTCCGTCTTTGCACTGCTCGTGCCGGCAACGTCATAGGAGGCGGAGACTGGGCTTTAGACCGCATTATTCCAGATTGTATCCGCTCCTGGAGCAAAAGTCAACCTGTTGAAATTCGCAGTCCGAAAGCAACTCGCCCTTGGCAACACGTGCTTGAACCTTTGAGTGGTTACCTGACACTCGGTCAAAAGCTTTCTCAAGATAAAAACCTTCACGGTCAGTCGTTTAATTTTGGACCTCAGGCAGAAAATAATCATACGGTAGTGGAACTGCTCTCTGCAGTCGGCACCATTTTCGGCATGCCTACTGGTGTTCAACCCTATACCATCACAGATAACATACCTTTTCACGAAGCTGGCCTGCTTAAGCTTAATTGTGACAAGTCGCTTTTCTTCCTCAAGTGGACCCCGACATTGGATTACAAAGAACTTATTGCCTTCACGGCAGAATGGTACAAGGCTTGTAACCAGACTTCATCCGATATGTACGCGTTCACGATGGCTCAGCTTAAAGCCTATCAGGCTAAAGCAGCAGATCGTACTCAGGTTTGGACACAACTCGACTAAATTCCTGACCTATGGAAGGTGTCCTTTTAACTCCGCTTAAACAGATTTATCATCCCAAAGGAGATGTATTTCATGGCATGAAGAAGTCGGATCCTGGATTTTCCGGATTTGGGGAAGCGTATTTCTCGACGGTTCATCCTGGTGAAATAAAACCTTGGAAGAAACACCTTAGAATGACCCTCAACTTGGTGGTCCCAATTGGAAAAATTCGTTTTGTCATGCACGATGACAGACTTGAAAGCACTACCAAAGGTCAAACTTTATCCGTTGAAATCGGGCCTCACAATTATCAACGCTTGACGGTTCAACCTGGCATTTGGATGGCTTTCGAAGGCTTGGATGAAGGAATGAATCTCTTGCTGAACATGGCCGATATGGAGCACGATCCCGATGAAGTGGAACGTGCCGATTTGGATCGATTTGAATATCCACAGTAAAATTAAAGGGGCCATGAGCGAAATACAAAAGATACTGATTACTGGAGCCAACGGCTACTTGGGTGCCCAACTCAGTCAGCATCTGGCTAGTCAAGGTCACCAAATCACTGCTCTTTGTTTTCCTGAAGCGCCAAATGATCCCATTTGGTGTCATGCTATGGACGAAGTGCTTGTTGGAAGCGTAGCTGAAGACTCCACCATCGAAATGCTTCAGAAACGATCTTTTGATGCCATCATTCATCTGGTTTCCTTGGATCATCATCAATCACAGTCATTTGCTCTTGATCAGGTTCTAAAAATAAACGTTCAACCTTCTTGGGCACTTTTAAACGCTTTTGCTGGTAAAGGGTTGAAGACCTTTCTTTTTTTCTCTACCATACATGTTTATGGTGCACTTCCTCCCAAAAGCATTGATGAATTTCATCCACTGAATCCCGTTAACGTTTATGCTCTTACGCACATGATGTCAGAAAAGGTTTGCGATTATTTTAATCGTACTACCAGTGTGAATTGCCTGAATGTTCGTCTTTCCAATAGTTTCGGACAACCTGTTTTTCCGGACAACAATTGCTGGTGGCTAGCCGTCAACGACTTATGCCGTACTGCTTACTTTGAAAAAAACATCAAACTTCTTTCAGACGGATCGCCGCAACGCGATTTTATTCATGGAAGTGATGTTTGTCAGGCTGTTGAGGTCATTTTGGAGCATGCTCCAAAAAGCAAAGAACGCCCTGCATACCATATTTCTTCTTCGAAAACGTACACTTTGCTGGAACTTGCTGGCATTGTGAAGGACGTTTATGAGGAACTTTATGGAATGGTGATACCTGTTCATACTCCCGACAATATGTCGGTGGAAGATTTCGACCTCTATTCTAGTATTCCACGCTATCAAATTGACAATTCAGCCTTGCAAGCATTGGGTTATGAACCAAAATATGATATTCGTGAAGGTGTCCGTCAACTTTTCCAATATTTTGAAAAACACGATATCAATGCCTAAATACAGCATAATTGTTCCCGTTTACAACAGACCGGACGAAATAGCCGAGTTACTCGAAAGTCTGACGATGCAAACGTTCAAAGATTTTGAAGTACTTATTGTAGAGGATAATTCACCCCAAAAATGTGATTTGGTTGTAGAGTCGTTTAAAGACCGGCTTGATGTTCGTTATTTCTTCATTCCTGGCACCGACAGGAGTTACCGCCGCAATTACGGTATGGAACAGGCAAAGGGGGCGTATTTCATCCTTTACGACTCTGATTGTGTGATTCCATCGGGATATTTTGATGCTGTGGAAGCTGGATTGAAGGCAGAACCTGCCGACTGTTTTGGTGGGCCTGACAACGCAGATGACAGCTTCTCAGATATGCAAAAAGCCGTGAATTATTCGATGACATCGTTCTTTACGACCGGAGGTATACGGGGCGGTTCGAAGCAAATGGAGAAGTTCAATCCCCGTTCATTCAACATGGGGATTTCCAGAAAAGCATTTGAAGTGACCAAAGGTTTTCGATCCATGATTGGTGAAGACATCGATTTCAGCCTTCGTGTCCGTGAAAACGGCATGGAAACAAAACTTTACAGGGATGCATTTGTTTACCACAAGCGCCGTGTTGACCTTCGGCGGTTTTATTTGCAGGTCAATACGTTCGGGAAGTCGCGCATTGTATTGACCAAAGCACATCCTGGTTCATTAAAAGCTGTTCATACGTTGCCCGTAATCTTTGTGCTTGGGCATGTATTGCTGTTGATTTTTGCCCTTTGGTCGCCACTTTGGTTGCTTTTCATTGCATTGTATGCACTTCTATTGTTCACGGACTCTTGGATTAAAAATAAAAGCCTGAAGATTGCGTTTTTATCCGTTGCGACAGCCTATACCCAGCTTTTTGGTTATGGCATTGGCTTCCTGGATGAGGCCTTTACGGGGCGCGCCTCCAGAAAAATCAAAGAACAAGAATCTTTGTACAAGCTTTAAATCGTTACTTGCGATACAGCAGGTTGTCCGTCTTTTTGGTCACCCACATGGTTATGCCATTGGTGGCAATGTAGAACCAAAGCAATGGTATGAAGGAGAAGAAGAAGCGCTTGTAGGAATAACGCAACACATTCTCAATGCTATCCCACACATAATTTATCTGATAAATGATGAGGGTGTATAAAATCATCACTCCAAGGGTAGCTACAACCAAAGCCACTTGATCGCCTTTTCGGAATATATTCCATAAATTACCCAAAAGCATCAGACCAAAGACCACGACGCCGATGCCGTAATACTGTATGTTCAGGTATAAGGTTTTCAATTCCCGAAACATGGTGGCAATTTTATCGCCATCCCAGAATAGTTTAGTGATGATCAAATCGCTGCCCGAATGAATATGGTTGGATTTCAAGAAGAGGGT
>Ga0302208_10000670_pt1 | contig 15513 bp, 9 predicted proteins | sample II_Fen_E2_3_FD_194577 | JGI IMG/M metagenome (GOLD analysis project Ga0302208, IMG submission 194577) | Peat permafrost microbial communities from Stordalen Mire near Abisko, Sweden - II_Fen_E2_3 | ecosystem: Environmental > Terrestrial > Soil > Wetlands > Permafrost | place: Sweden: Abisko...
CAGGGGCTACTAATTTAAACTTTACCCCACCTGTTTTTAATACGATTGGTACCTATTACTATTATGCCGAAATTAAATTTAGCGGAAGTGCCTGTGGTTCCATTTTAACTGATACAGCTAAAATTATTGTAGTTGCTGATCCAGTCGTAACATTTCAGCCGGAAACAACCCAGACATTGTGTCAAAACACCGTACCTGCAATTCTGAGTGTTGATGCTTCGGGTGGAATAGGCGTGTTTTCCTATCAGTGGTACTCAAATTCAACAAGTAATACCCTGACAGGAGCTCAGGTACTAAATGCGACAAACAATACCTTTATACCGCCTACATTAAATGTTGGAACGACTTATTACTATTGCGTCATCTCACAGCCTAACGGACCTGGATGTAGTGTTACCAGCAAAGCTTCTGAGGTAATTGTAAAGGCAACTCCCATCTTTACAAAACAACCGGTATCAAGCACCGTCTGTTTTGGTATTTTACCAACGGTGTTAAGTGTCACGGCGATTAATGGTACGGGTGCACCTCAGTATCAATGGTATTCCAATACGAAAGATTCGATAAACGGTGGAATTCCTATATCCGGAGCAACAAGTTCAACGTATACTCCGCCATCGGGAGCAGTTGGTACCATCTATTATTATTGTATTGTCACCTATTTATCCGGTGGTTGTTCAACGTTAACATCCGATATCGTGTATGTCACCATCAATGCCTATCCGGTGATCTCTGCTTATACTGCCGAAATAAGCAGTGGCAAAACATTTACAGTTTCTCCAAATACGTTGAATGGAGACATAGTCCCAACAGGAACAACCTATACGTGGACTATACAGGCCATTAATCCGGTTAATTCCATTACCGGAGCTACTTCACAATTAACTCCTCAGACTGTTATAAGTCAAACATTAACCAACACAACCACCGGAATTGCAACAGTAACTTACACTGTTACCCCAACTTCAGGCTCGTGTAAAGGGATAGCTTTCAACGTGACAGTAACTGTCAATCCTCCAATTAGTCCGAATGCTATCCTAACCGGAATATCTTGTTTCGGAGCTAATGATGGGAGTATTCAAACAGCTATCCAGGGAGGCGTTCCATATAAAACAGGAAATCCATATATTGCTACATGGACAGGACCTAATGGCTTTACATCAACCGACAATCCTATTGTAAATTTAAAACCGGGAGATTATGTTCTTACAGTCGTCGATTCTGTTGGAATCAGGATTACAAACACGTACACAATTACTGAGCCTGCAGATATAAATATAGTAACTGCCATCAATAAAAATGTTACCTGCTTTGGTGCAGCCAATGGTGAAATCGCTATAACGGTAACTGGTGGAACAAAACCCTATACCTATACCTGGATAAAAGATACTTCTCCTTATACAGGTTCAAATGATATAACAAATTTAATTCCCGGGAATTATACTGTAACTGTTACCGATAAAAATAATTGTGCACCAAAGACTGCTTCATTCCAGATAACAGAACCACAGGCAATAACTATAACTTTGAACAATCAGGTCAATGTAACCTGCTTTGGTGATTCAACCGGCGCTGTCTCTGTCAACGTTGCAGGGGGTGTGCCTGTTCAAAGTGCACCCGGTATCTTTAAATATGCTTATTCCTGGATAGGTCCTAATGGCTTTACCAGTTCGGACCAAAACCTGACCGGTATAGCTGCCGGAATATATACATTGACTGTAACCGATAGTATGGGCTGTACGCAGAATTTTGTAGTAACGATCACTCAGCCTGATGAAATAAAACTAAATCCGGTAATTATTCAGGTTACCTGTTATGGAGCTAGTAATGCCTCGATAACATTGCACATTACAGGTGGTGTTCCACCCTACCAAATAGTGTGGAGTAATCTGGGGAAAGGAACGTTTCAGGATAATCTGTCACCAGGTACCTATACTATCCAGATCACCGACTTTACCGGTTGCTACATGTCCAACGACATTGTTATTGCAGAAGCTGCTTTCTCTATTCGGCCTACTGTAAAACAAATTTCCTGCTTTGGAGCTCACGATGGGAGTATCATCCTGAATATACAGGGTGGTATTAAACCGATAACGTTAACCTGGACCGATAATCCTACAGCAGGTAATATTAGGAATCAATTAAACCCGGGCAATTATACGGTAACCCTAAACGACCAGTCTTCTTGTTCAATTATCAGAACATTTACAATTATCGAACCGCCTAAGTTAAATGTGTCAGCCAATATTATCCATGCTCTGGATTGTTATGTGCCGAATAGCGGTGCCATAAACTTAACCATCACAGGTGGAACAGAACCATATAGTTATTTGTGGACAAATGGGAAAACAACAAAGAATTTATCCGGCATTCAGGGAGGTATATATGGTGTTACTATTACTGATGCAAACGGATGTTCGGTAGATACTACCTTTGAAGTTATCAGACCCTTGCCGCTTACGCCGTCTGTGAAAATCACACCCAATTTTGACTGTCTGACACATGCTGTTAAAGAAATATGTACTGCTCAGGCTACAGGCGGTATACCGCCATACCAGTTTACCTGGTCGAACGGAACAACATCCGGACTGAACAATGAAATTATGGAAACAACCCAGCCAGGGCTTGTAGTTCTTGGCGTGACTGATATCCGGGGTTGCACGGCTAGTTATACCTTTAATCTGTTAGTACCTGTTCCCGGTATCGATTACCAGATTGTAAATTGTAATGCACATGTACTTAGCTTCAAGTCTATCCTGCCGAGTGGTATAGAGAGTGATTATACCTATTCATGGACCTTTGGAGATGGTAAAACTGAAACATTACCAAACCCGCAACATACCTATACTGCCCCGGGCAATTATACCGTTACTCTGACATTGGTAACTGCATCGTGCACCACAGTATTCACCTCAGTCATTACGGTGGATGCAGCACCTGCGTTAACGCTTGATAAATTGCCTGTATTCTGTACCGGTGACTCCCTGATGGTACATGTGTCAGGTGCCGAATCCTATCTATGGGGTGACGGTTCAATAGGCGATAGTCTGCTTATTAAACATCCGGGAGATTATTCTGTTACCGGGACTTCGAAACAAGGATGTACGTTTACCTATCGTTTTGCTGCTACAAATTTTGAATCCTACAAGTATACAATTCAATCGGATAGAAATGACATTACTACTCAAAACCCAACGTTGCAGCTATGGAGTGAAAGTATCTCTTATTCCGATTATTTCTGGAATTTTGGGGATAATACTTCTGCCGAAGGAAACACTCAGAGTCACACGTATAATATCGTAAAAGATGGGTATTATGATGTCAAATTAAAAGTCAAAAACCCGAATGGGTGTCTTGAATATGCCACTAAAAGAATCTGGATTACCGATGCTTCTATGGGAAATGTGTTTTCTCCCGGTTACGATGGTGTATATATGAAAGGTTTTCATATTCAGGTGTATAATCGGAACGGCTTTTTACTGTACGATGGAACTGCGGGTTGGGATGGCACCTTTAAAGGAACACCGGTTACGAATGATACTTATTTCTATGTATTGTATCTTTCGGGAGCATCAGGCATAAAGACAAAAGCAGGATACGTAACAGTTGTTCGATAACAAAAAGCATATGAAGAAGGCTGTGTTATTTTTATTTCTCACTTTACCGACAATATTGTTGGTAGCACAATCTAATATTCGTATGAATAATGACTGGAACAAAACCTATATCATAAACCCTGCCTCCATAACCGATCAATATCTTGCCGAATTTAATGTAGCTGCCCGCCAGCAATGGATTGGTATGCCCGGTGCCCCTACCACGTTTTTCGCATCAGGCACATTGTATATCGATGACTTATATACCCAGTTTGGACTGAAAATCATGCAGGATAAAATAGGATTTACTTCAACCACGGATGTAGACCTGACGTATGCTTACGCCATGAGGGTTAATAACACCTGGAAGCTAAATATGGGGCTGGGGTTGAGCTTTCAAAGTTTAGGCTATGATGTGTCGGAGGTAGAGTCACCAACTTCCTCTGACCCCACAGTGATAAACCGGCTGTTAAATGAAAACAATGTCAATTCGGATTTAGGGTTTGAATTCACCAACAAATTTTACCGCTTAGGGTTTGCCAGCCAAAATGTATTCTCCTTATTTTCTAATATTAACAAGCTGTTTACGAATACGAATTTCATATATGGCATGTATCGTGATTCCAATCATGACTTTTTTAATGTGGGTTATGGGGTGTGTGGAATCCAATATTCAAATCTTTACCAAATGGAATTCAATGTAACCGGCTATTTTAAAGCAACTCCCACCACCAATCCTTTCCAGTTAGGGCTGGTCTATCGTACCTGGAGTGAAGTAGGTGTGCTGCTTGGATTTGATATAAGTCATAATTTAAGAGCGTCCTACAGTTACGATTATAACTTTAGTGGCATTAGCAATACCTCATTCGGAACGCATGAACTGATGCTAACCTACAGGCTGGATAAGGTATTTCAGTGTAAAAACTGTTGGTATTAAGACTGATAGTAGCTTTTAATGCTGCTATCAGTACCACCCCTTTTTATGTTTATTTATTTCTACAAAAGTTACTCTCCGGAAACAAATCCTATAAATTTTAAGTCGTAGTACTAAGATCAGGAGCTAAAAACTGTTCTTTTTATAAAAATAGGGCCTCCAATTTGCTCATTCATCGCTATGCATTTGTCACGCCTTCGTTATACCTTCGAACTGAGACGTTACATAGATGTCACATACTTATTACATACTTATCACATAGACGTTACATATCTATTTAGGTATGTAACGTCTATGTGATGTGGCTGTGATTAGACTGTAAAACCAACCTGATTAATAATATTGAAGGCATGACGAAAGTATGACGAAGGGCAAGGATTGCCTACCTTAAATTCTTTGGAGGGTCATATTCAATAAGGCAGAAAATTTATTCTTTCCCAATTCTTCCGGTTTTAAAGGACTCTGATTTTTCATAGATACCATTTCTATCCTAACTAATTATTATTCAGAGGCTAATAAAATATACGTTTGTACAGAATAACAATTATCAACTTAAAGTGGGCAGAGTCACCCTGAAATAATTCAATACGGAAAAATGCATTCATAGAAGATTTGGGCCGTTTTTATGCAATTAAATAATTTTATGAATTATAATTTATTTATAATATAAAGTTAGATTTAACTCATAAATAACATAATTATAATGTATAATTTCTATCTTTGTCATTTATGGTTAATAAATACGGTAAAATAAGTTTATTTATTTGTTTATTCTGATTTGTTACAATTTGGATTTAAAAAGAAGCTAGAGAGCGTCTTTTGTAAGGAATTGATTAAAGTTTAATCCCCTGTAATCTAATTATAAATCCTTAAACCTATGGAGAATGATCTTAAATCTGATCCTGCCAGTCTTACTAAGAAGGCCGAAAAGTTATTGAAGAGGAAACTTAAAAGTGAAGTTTTACCCCTCCATGTTGTGGATACGTTGGGCTTGATTCATGAACTTGAAGTTCTTAAGATTGAGCTTGAAATGCAGAATGATGAGCTTGAGAGGCGAAAAGTTGATCTTGAAATTGAAAATGCCATTTCGGATAGGGCTACTGATGAATGTGTCAATTTGTATGATTTTGCTCCTTTAGGCTATTTTGCATTAAACAAAGAGGGCGAAATTGTTGATATTAATGTGTATGTTGCTAAACTGTTAGGGAAAGAACAAAAGCTGTTACAGAAAAGCCGGTTTGGCTTTTTTGTCACTGACGATAGCCGCCCGGTATTTAACCGGTTTTTTGAAGAAGTATTTACTACCCGATTAAAAGCAACCTGTGAAGTGGCAATAACTTCACAGGATAATAATATATCGTATATACACCTTACGGGTGTGCATTCCGGAAGTGAAGAGCTCTGCCTGATTTCAGCCATTGATATTACAGAGCTCAGGCAAACAGAGATTAGCAAGGAGATGAAGCGTGAAATTCTTCAGATTCTAAACGAGCCGGGCGATATTAAGGATTTAATTCATCGCACACTCACCATATTAAAAAATCAGGTTGGCTTCGATGCGGTAGGCATTCGTCTTCAAGAGGATAATGACTTCCCCTATTTTGATCAGATTGGCTTTCCGAGTGGCTTTCTGAATATGGAAAATACCCTTCTGGAACAGGATAAAAACGGAAATATATACCTGGCATGCAACTGTGGTAATGTGCTTTCAGGCACTGCCGTTAGTAACCATTCATTTACTACTCCCCTTGGAAGCTGGTGGACAAACCAGTTAAATTCAGTTTCAAGTACTCCTTCACACATAGAAAAAAGCTTGCACTCCCGGAATCAATGTGCACTTCAGGGTTATGCCTCTATGGCACTGGTGCCAATCAGGAATAACTCATCGATTATTGGTTTGATGCAATTTAATGATACCCGAAAGGACCGGTTCGATAACAAAAAAATAGAGTTGCTGGAAGAAATTGCCTCGCTTATAGGGAATGCTTTGATTCGTAAATCCATAGAAGAAACATTGCGTAAAAACGAAGAGGCGCTGCGAACGATTACCGGGAATGCTCCTGATATTATTCTTCAGTTGGACAGGCAGGGAAACATCCTGTATATAAACCGGCCTCTGCCTGGTTACACTCTGGAAGAATGCCTTGGTGCTAACTTTAGTGAATGGACTTTGAGTGAATATCATGACGTGATGAATCAATCGTTGGAACTTGTTTTTCAGGAATCGACCCCCCAGACTTATCACTCACAGGTAAAACATGCCAATGGTGAAATCCGATGGTATCGATCCGGTATTTCACCGGTTCGGGAAGGGGGCATTGTTAGTAGTGCGATTATGAGCACGCGGGATGTTACCGAAAGCCTGTTGAGTGAGAAGGAATTAAGAGAAAGTGAAGAGAGGAGGAGTTCCATTATGGTGACAGCCATGGATGGCTTTTGGCTTACTGACAGCCATGGCAGTATTCTGGAAGTGAATGATCCTTATTGCAGGATGAGTGGCTATTCCAGAGAGGAATTGCTGACTATGCACATTCAGGATATTGAAGTTGTTGAAAATGCTGATAACATGCGCATGCGCATGCGAAGGATTTTAGAATTCGGGGAAGCTCGTTTTGAAATCTTTCACCGCCGGAAAGATGGGAGCATTATGGCGGTTGAATCCAATGTTCACTACCGGTCGATAAACGGAGGTCAATTTGTATCGTTTATGCATGATATCAGTGAGCGGAAGCAAGCTGAAAAAGAATTACGTGAAAGTAATGAACGCTATAAATCGTTGTTTCATGATAATCATTCTGTAATGGTATTGCTAAATCCAGACACCGGAGAAATTGTTGATGCAAATCCGGCAGCTTGCCACTATTATGGTTGGTCGTATTCTGAATTAACCCGAAAGAACATTTATGAAATTGATCCATTTCCTAAAGAAGAAACATTCCAGAAATTACAGAGTTCAAAGAATGAAAAGAATAATCATTTATTTGTCCAACATCTTTTGGCGAGCGGGGAATTAAGAGATGTAGAGGTTTATTCGGGAACGATTCGGTTTGGCGAATCGACCATGCTTTATAATATTATTCATGACATTACCGAAAGCAAGAAAGCGCAAGAGGCGTTACTTGCAAATGAAGAAAGGTATTCATTAATCTACAATTCAAGTCGTGATGGCATTTTTAGTGTAGATATGCAGGGCTATTTTAGCAGTGTAAACAGGAGCTTTTGCGAAGGATTAGAGTTGGATCCTGATCAAATCATAGACCATAATTTCGTAGAAATTGGATTGCAGGATAATCTGATAGATGAGTTGATAAATCTAAAAAAGCAAGTTGTAAGCACAAACAGTTCTGTTATTTCAGAAATAAAAATTCCGTTTCAGGATGGAAGTATTTATTATTACGAGATAGTTTTAAATCCTTTGCACGATGATTCCGGAAATGTTGTAGGTATTGGAGGATCCAGCCGTGATATTACAAAAAGGAAGAAAGCGGATGAAGCGCTAAAAGAGAGTGAAAAAAGATTCAGATATCTCGTAAAGGATATGCCGGTAGGGGTAGTTCTTTACGGGCCCTCTTCTGAGGTGGTTATGAGTAATCCCAAAGCCCTGGAACTACTGGGTGTAGCAGATGAAGATCAACTAGGTGTCGATTCGCTTTATTCTGAAGGTTGGAAAGCAGTTCACGAAGATGGTTCTGTTTTTTATAATTCTGAGTATCCGGTAAAACAAGTTTTTGAAACACTAACTTCAGTTCACGATGTTGTCGTAGGAATAAATAGAACGGATTCAACAGATACAACCTGGTTACTGATGGATGCTGAAGTGTTATTGAAAAAAGAAGGTACTGTCAAAAATGTTGTATGTTCGTTTATCGATATTACGAAGTTGAAAATGACTGAAAAAGAACTGCGTGAAAATGAACAACGTTTAAAATATCATTTTGAGAACTCACCACTTGCTGTTGTGGAATGGGATATTGATTTAATAATTACTGAATGGTCATTGGAGGCAGAACATATATTTGGCTGGACAAAAGAAGAAACGATTGGAAAACCTATTGATACGCTAAATCTGATTTATAATGAAGATATCCCTTTTATATACCACATCATGGATAGGCTTACCAGTGGAAAAGAGGATACTGTGGTTAGTTATAGCCGGAATTTAACGAAATCGGGTGCCATTATCGATTGTACATGGTATAATTCGATTTTACAGAATCAAGATGGCCAAATGCCTTCAGTGATGTCACTTGTTCAGGATATAACCACTCGTAAGCAAGCAGAAGATACACTGAAGAAACTAAATGAAGAGCTTGAGGATCGCGTAAAGGAGCGGACGGTAGAATTATTGAAATTGAACGAAGGTCTTAAACAAGCAGAAGAGAAATACCGGACTGTATCAGATTTTGCTTCCAGTTGGGAATTCTGGATTGATCCGGTTGATCATATGATTTACTGTTCCCCATCCAGTGAACAAATTACCGGATATACGTCTACCGAGTTTGAACAAAATTCAGATTTAATTTTTAATATTATTCATCCTGATGATGTCAAGAGATTCCTGGAACATAAGAATGAGGAAATGAAGGCAAGTGCCAGCGATCACGAAATTCAGTACCGAATATTCAAGAAAGATGGAACTATACGATGGATGGGCCATTATTGCAGGCCTATATACAATGCAACCGGTGAATTTATGGGTATCCGGGGGAGTAATAAAGATATTACAGCCCGAAAAAAAATGGAAGAGCTGCTCAGTACCAGCAATAAAAAATACCAGTTGCTGTCAGAAAATATCACTGATGGTATTTTTATCTGTAAAAAAGGAAGGTTTGAATATGCGAATAATGCAATGTATGAAATTTTTGGTTATGAAGGACATGAACTGCACAAAATGAAGTTGACGCAGTTAGTAGTGTCGGATTATAATGAAGAACTGGAAAAAATTCTTTATTCTACAGAAAAGGTGAATCGAAGTTGCAATATTGAAATAGAATGTCTAAAAAAAGATTTTACCATTATTTTTGTTGAAATACTATTAAACTACGTAGCGAAAGATAAGACAGTATATGGGGTGATTCATGATATCACTGAAAAAAAAGAATTTCAGAAAAACATGGTAAAGGCCATTGTTCAGACAGAAGAAAAAGAAAGAGCTCATTTTTCGAAAGAACTTCATGATGGCCTAGGCCCACTGCTCTCAACCATAAAACTTTACCTGCAATACTCAGAAAGGATTAGTAACAAGCAAAATAGGCAAGAAATCATAGGAAAAGCAGAAGAGATTATCGAAGAAGCACTTTCAACAGTAAAAGAAATATCATATAGGTTAAGTCCACATCTGCTGACCAATTATGGGTTAAGTCCAGCCATTAAGAGCTTTGTGGACAAACTAAATGCAACAGCATCTTATCAGATTGTCTTTGAAAGCAACTTAGTCCGGCGTATCGATATAGAAATTGAAACAGCCTTCTATCGTGCAGTGATAGAATGTATCAATAATACTGTGAAATATGCTCAGGCAAGCCAAATTAATATTCAGTTGCTTGATACAGGAAGTGAGATTCAATTGCAGTATCAGGATGACGGTATTGGTTTTGATTTGATAGAAACACTTGCACAACACAAAGGACTAGGATTGTTTAATCTTAAGAATCGTCTTCACACTTTTGGTGGTAAAGTGGATCTGTTTAGTGAGCAGGGGAAAGGAGTTGATTATTTGTTTACGATTAGTATTTGAGAGAAGCGGGAGTGAGGTAACTAGCCAATCTTCCCATTGATATATACCTTAGAACGAAATCAGGACTCTGATGAGGTCTGAGATAGTCTTTGCCACATGTGCAGAAAGACGGATCCATTTTGACGCATCTGATGAAATGTATGTTCCATCATTTTATTTACCTGGCATAAATGCGACATTCTATTTTTGTGAGTATTTAGAGAAACAATTTATAACATCATTTTATACTTTAATAATATGAATTCTACACTTCTACAGAAACCGAACATTCTAATTGTTGATGATCATCTGATTTTTCGGCAAGGATTGAAGTCTATTCTGACTTCAGAAAATATAGCGAATATAATAGGTGAAGCATCCAATGGGATGGAGCTTCTGAAGCTTCTGTCGCATGTAAAGCCGGATTTGGTTCTAATGGATATTGATATGCCCCAGATGAATGGGTTGGATGCAACAGAAAAAGCCCTGGAACTAATACCTGACCTGAAAATTATTGCTTTCAGTATGTTTAGTGATGAAGAGTATTATTATAAAATGATCGATCGCGGGGTGAAGGGATTTATCCTTAAAACAAGTGGAATTAATGAACTCGAAAATGCAATTCAGAATGTTATGTTGGGTGATACTTATTTTTCAAACGAACTGTTGAGAAAAATTATTATAAACCTTGGACATCCAACGAATGGTAAATCAACCTTACAAGAAAACTTAACTGATAGAGAGACTGAAATTCTGCAACAAATATGTCAGGGATTAACCACTGAAGAGATTGCGGAAAAACTATTTATAAGTCCAAAGACCGTTAAATCGCACAAATCAAATCTGTTGGAAAAAACAGCTTGTAAAAATACACCGGCACTAATACTTTTCGCAATAAAAAATAAAATTGTTGAGATATAAACAAATTGATATTCTCACCAAAATATATTTTTAAATGAGCAATTTGACTGTTGCTGAGTAATCCTTTAGGCGGATAGTTTTCTGCTTCTTTTATTTATTAAAAAATACTCCTTTTGTCTAATTAATATAGCTCTTTTGTCCATTGTGAAGTTATGTAACAGGGAGTAACTTTGAAAACTTTAAAAAGCGGATTGATTAATAGAATCAGAATTAGTTTTAAACTTAAGTGTAGAAGCTAATTTGTGATAGATTTCATCGCTTACTTTTAATACTCAACGGTAACGTTGATTTCTGAAAATTAAAACGGATGTTTACCTTTAGTCAAAAATTTACTAGTTAATTTTAAGAAGATTAAGTTTACCTTTGCTATTTAAAGTTTATCTTTTGTTTACAGATTTGATAACCAATTAAAAAAGAAGGTTTAAAAAATCTATCTTGAAATTATTACAGTGAGCTGATCTTTAATTAGATTGGCTCACTTTTTTTCTTCCATTTTCACAAAGATTCTTATCTATTTATAAGTGCCATTATAGTCCTTATGACTGATAGCCTACTACTCCTTTATTTCTACTTAAATACTCTTTTTATAATTCAAAAATACTTCTTTTAGTCCATATTGTTTTAATTTCAGAGGGGTAAATTTACCCACTTGTTTTCAAGTAATTCGAAGATCCGAAAACACTGAAAAAGCAACAATAAAGAATTAACCAGGTGGGTAGTAAAAGACTTTAATTGTTGAACTATATCCAATTAATTATTGTTTATGAAAACAATTAAACAAACTCAATTGTCTAATAAAAAAGAGTCTCATTATGAAAAAGCCAAAGATTATTATTGTGGATGACAATCATACGTTTCGTCAAAGTTTGACTCTTCTTATTACGATTGAAAATCTGGCGAATGTGATAGGTAAAGCATCAAATGGAATTGAATTTATAGAACTTCTGTCGTTAAACAAGCCCGATTTAGTATTAATGGATATTGATATGCCGGAAATGAATGGAATAGAGGCTACTCAGAAAGCTTTGGAATTAATACCAGATTTAAAGATTATTGTTTTCTCGATGTATGGGAATGAAGAGTACTATATAAGAATGAGAAAACTTGGGGTTAGGGGATATATCTTAAAATCATGTCATATCAATGAATTTGAAAGAGCAATACAAGATGTAATGAAGGGCGAGAATTATTTTTTTACTGATATTGAAATAAAAGATATAAAAAATAAAGAACTTAAAGTTGTAGACAAGATCCTTTCAGAAGATTCCGATCTTACTGTAATTGAAATGAAATTAATTCAAAATGTATATTCCAATTCTTCAAATTGATAAAGAGTAACTTTTTTGATTTGATTTGTTTGTCTGCGATACCTGAAATTTAATATTATTCTTTTCTGTTCCTGTATTTAGTCTTCCTCATTTATATAAGGCCAGAAGTTATTCGAGTGTTTCTTTGAAAGGATGTGTCTTTGTTTATTTTTGTCCATAAAGACATTCTATTTATAAGAATTATAGGTTTTTAGATCTATTTGTTGTTTTAATAATGTGTAGTTTTGTTGAGCTAAATTCGATAAGATTTTAAGTGATATTAAATGAATACTCATTATAACAAAAAACCGGATCTTATGATTGTTGATGATCATGTGATCTTTCGGCAAGGATTAAAGTCAATTCTTACTTTACATAATATTGCTCATGTTATTGGTGAAGCTTCCAATGGAATCGAGTTTCTTCAACTCTTACCACATCTAAAGCCTAATCTGGTATTAATGGATATTGACATGCCTAACATGAATGGGATTGATGCAACTGAAAAGGCGTTGGAACTTATGCCGGATCTTAAAATTATTGCAGTCACGATGTTCAATGATGAAGAATATTACTACAAAATGATTGATCGGGGAGTTAAGGGTTATATTTTAAAAACATATGGTATTAATGACGTGCAAACGGCCATACAAAATGTAATGTCTGGTGACACATATTTCTCAAATGAACTATTGAGTGATATTATCAAAAACTTTGAAATATTAAATAAGAAGAACTCATTGGAATCTACTAAATTAACGCCTCGAGAAATAGAAATATTGCAACATATTTGCCTTGGCTTTTCTACTGACCAGATTGCAGAAAAGCTATTTCTAAGTCCAAGGACCGTCAAATCGCATAAATCAAACCTGTTAGAAAAAACTGATTGTAAAAATACTCCGGCACTAATTCTTTTTGCTAAGAAGAATAAGATTGTTGAATTTTGAGTTACTGGTTACTGTTTTTTTAGTCCTATAAATCATTCATCATTTAATTACGGTCTCTCCTTTTTTTATTAGTTAATGAACAGTTCCTTAAAAGGAATAATAATAAAATAATACAAATTTCTTTTGAATCAAGCTATATGCTTCGTTAAAATAAGTGATGTGTTTAATGATTAAATTTCTTCTCAATATCATTGTATGCTTCATGCTGTGTGATAAATTTATACTTATTGTAAAATAGAATCTGAACTATTCTAAGTAGTACTTTTGGCGGATATAAAACTACTCTTTTTGTCGTCTTAAAATACTTCTATAGTGAAAGAAGTATACTCTTTTAAGCCCATTTAATTTATTTTAGTAATGTGTAATTTTACAGAATAAAAATGGGAGGACTCCAGAGTTTGAAACCCTACCAGTAACAGTAATCTAAAGAATAAATGGATCCAAGCATTCAAAAAAAACCGGACATAGTCATCGTCGACGATCACCAGATTTTCCGTCAAGGGCTAAAAGCTATTATAAACTACGAGGGTATAGGAACCATAATCGGTGAAGCCTCGAATGGGGAAGACTTTATTGCTCAACTGACTGAACTAAAGCCGGATTTAGTATTAATGGATATTGATATGCCCAGGATGGATGGGTTTGAAGCGACTCAAAAAGCACTTGAACTTATGCCAGGGCTTAAGATTATTGCATTTACGGTGTTTTCAGACGAAGAATTTTATACTAAAATGTTGGCTATTGGTGCTAAGGGCTTCCTCCTTAAATCAAGCGGATTTAATGAGCTTGAAAACGCGATTGGGATGGTTATGAAAGGAGAAAGTTATTTTAAAAATAAAATTCAAGATATAAACACAACTGATTTTGAGCCTTCACGTATAAAAAGATCTACCGTGAATGAAGTTGATACTATAAAAAGAAAAGGGAAAATGCTTTTTTTTCCATGGGTAGTAAACCGAAAGAGTTATGTTAACCTATTATAGGTAAGATGAGACGGCCGAAGTTAATTATTGTGGACAATGATCTCTATTTCAGAAGAAAATTAATCTTCCTTATCCGTGTGGAGAATAGTGCTGAAATAATTGGAAAAGCCTCTAATGGAGAAGAGTTTATTGAACTCCTTACAAAGCTTCATCCTGATGTTGTGTTGATGGATGTTGACATGCCTCAATTAGAGGGAATAGAAGTTATACAGAAAGCAATACAAATGTTATCGTGTTTAAAAATTTTTGCTTTTACCTTGTTTGGTGATGATGAATATATTATAAATCTGATCAAAATTGGTGTTAAAGGATTTATACTTAAGTCAAGTGCGATTTTTGAACTTGATAAAAATATCCATTCACTTTTTACTGTCGAAAATTACGATGTTAATAATCAAATCATCAATATCATCAATAATGCTGGTGTTAACCGATTGTACATATCCAAAGTGCACAAAAGAATTTCAAATAGAGAGAAAAAACGATATACCCAGAATAAATTATACAGTTAATTGGTTGAAATGTAGTTTCTAAATTGATATAATGATAAAAACAGCAATCCTTTTTTGTTAAACTAAAATTGAATGACTAAACTAAAATTTGAGAAATGGCCAAATCAATCAAATTTAATGGAATCTTTTATCTCTATGATCATAAGTGCTCTTATTTTAAGTGCTATAAATTTTGATAAAAATTAAATATCTAAATTTTTATTCTTTCCAACGAGTAATATTGCAATCCTTTTTTATTTCTAAATATCTGTGCATGTATAACCACTTGCAATTATTCAATCGGCAAATTGGATGTTTTATTGACATGCTCAAGTAAAGTGCTTTCTTTGATTCCGGATTATTATTGATAATACTAATGATAGTATCATTGTAGGATTTGTGTGTAACAGATTAATCTGTTTTGTGAAGTGAAATTTACTTTCGGTCATTAACTTCAAGAAAATAGAAATGAATTTATTTCTACTCCTTTTGGAGGATAAACGATATGTATTTTTGCCTACATAAGATACATATTTTTCTCGTAATTTTTACGACTTAAAGTCTATTTGAGATAAGTTGTAAAGGAGTATTTTCGCTTAATTTAATATCATTAAATCACAC
>Ga0302208_10000677_pt1 | contig 15398 bp, 8 predicted proteins | sample II_Fen_E2_3_FD_194577 | JGI IMG/M metagenome (GOLD analysis project Ga0302208, IMG submission 194577) | Peat permafrost microbial communities from Stordalen Mire near Abisko, Sweden - II_Fen_E2_3 | ecosystem: Environmental > Terrestrial > Soil > Wetlands > Permafrost | place: Sweden: Abisko...
ACTTGGGTTCAACCTTCTATATTAAGAAGCTATTTTTTTGTAATTTTGCATTCCTTTTAAAGCATTGATTTCAACGTGAACAAAACTACAGAAAACGCACCAATTTATATCGACGAATACGATTATTCGTTACCCGACGAGCTCATAGCCAAATATCCCTTAGCTAAACGCGACATTTCTAAGCTGCTACTTTATAAAAATGGAAGTATTGGCGAAAGTCAGTTTTCAAAAATCGCCGACTTTTTACCGGAGAAATGCTTATTAGTTTACAATAACACCCGCGTAATTCAGGCACGGCTGATTTTTCTCAAAGAAACAGGGGCGCGCATTGAGGTATTTTGCCTAGAACCACTCACTCCTGCCGACTATGCGCAGTCGCTGGGTGCAACATCCGAGTGTACATGGAAATGCATGGTGGGTAACTTGAAAAAATGGAAAGAAGGACGACTGAGTAAAACAATTGCTTTTGACAGAAAAACCTGCACCTTCGAAGCCGAATTGTTGCATACCGAAGGCAATACACACAGCATTCATTTCAGTTGGGACAATGCGGATATTCACTTTGCCGATATATTGGAAAATGCCGGCGAACTACCCATACCGCCTTATCTTCATCGAAAAACGGAGGAAAGTGACCTGACAAGCTATCAAACAGTATATTCAAAGATAAAGGGTTCAGTAGCTGCTCCCACAGCCGGTTTGCATTTTACGCCCGAAGTATTTGAGAGTCTCGGATCAAAACAAATTGAAACCGAAGAACTTACTTTGCATGTAGGTGCCGGCACTTTTCAACCGGTAAAAACACGCGATATCGCAGAGCATCACATGCACACCGAAGTAATTTCGGTCAAACGTAGCACCATTGCACATTTGCTGCACAAAAACGGGAATATCATTGCTGTAGGAACTACTTCAGTACGCACACTGGAAAGCTTATATTATATTGGGATCATGCTACAGAGCATGCAGATGCAGGGAAAAGACCAAAATAATTTCCATGTACCTCAGTGGACACCTTACGAAGAACATCCGGAAATAAGCTCACAAGATGCTTTGCAAAATATCCTGAATTATTTAGATGTCAATAATCTTACAACTCTTCATGCCGAAACGCAAATCATGATTAAACCCGGATATCGGTTTAGAATAGTCAACGGTATCATTACCAATTTTCACCAACCCAAAAGCACCTTGTTATTACTCGTTTCGGCTTTTGTGAATGGCGATTGGAAACGAATTTACGATTATGCTTTGGCTAACGACTTCCGGTTTCTGAGTTATGGAGACAGCTCGCTGTTGCTTTCTTAAAATCGTGCTTGCTCTTGCATAACCATCACATTTTTCGTATTTTTGTGCCACTTTTCAGTTCAACATTCCAATAGCTCAACGACAACAAACTTTATGGAAAAAATAATCATCCTCGATTTCGGATCACAGACAACACAGTTAATTGCACGTCGCCTACGCGAACTCAATGAATATTGCGAAATTTTGCCGTATAACAAGTTTCCAGAACAAACCGACGATATCAAAGGAGTTATTCTTTCCGGCAGCCCGTTTTCGGTATATGATCCTACCGCCTTTAAAACCGACTTAAGTTCTATCAGAGGTAAATTTCCAGTTTTGGGAATCTGCTACGGAGCTCAATTTATGGCATTTACTTCAGGAGGGAATGTTGAATCTGCAGGAACAAGAGAATACGGCCGTGCCAACCTGACCTTTATTGATGCTTCGGATGCACTTTTCAAAGGCATTGAAGCCGGTTCACAAATTTGGATGTCGCACGGAGACTCTATAACTAAAATTCCAGCCACTTTCAAAAAAATAGCCAGTACAGATGATGTAGAGTTGGCAGCATTTCATATTGAAGGTGAACAAACCTGGGGCGTACAGTTTCATCCTGAAGTATTTCACACATTAGATGGAACTACTTTGCTGGATAATTTTATGAATATCTGTGGTTGTTCAAAAGAATGGTCACCTGCTTCGTTTGTAGAAAGTACTGTAGCCGAGCTCAAAAAGCAGTTAGGCGACGACAAAGTTGTATTGGGTCTTTCCGGAGGTGTCGATTCTTCAGTTGCAGCAGTATTGCTCAACAAAGCTATTGGCAAAAACCTGACCTGTATCTTCGTCGATCACGGTTTACTTCGTAAAAATGAATTCGAAAACGTAATGAGAGATTATGAACACCTTGGCTTGAATGTTATTGGTGTAAACGTAAAAGAACGTTTTTACAAAGCACTTGCAGGAGTTTCAGATCCTGAGCAAAAACGTAAAATTATTGGTAGTGGTTTTATCGACGTTTTTGACGAAGAAGCCCATAAAATAGAAAATGTAAAATGGCTTGCTCAAGGCACCATTTACCCTGATATTATTGAATCACTTTCCATTACAGGAACGGTGATTAAATCGCACCACAATGTGGGTGGACTTCCTGAGAAGATGAACCTGAAATTGTGCGAACCGCTTCGCTTATTATTCAAAGATGAAGTTCGCAAGGTAGGGACTCAGCTTGGCATGATGCATCACCTTATCAAACGTCAACCATTCCCCGGACCTGGATTAGCCGTTCGTATTTTGGGTGATATTACTGCCGAGAAAGTACGCATATTACAAGAAGCCGATGATATCTTTATCAATGGTCTTCGCGAATGGAACTTATATGACATGGTTTGGCAAGCAGGTGTAATTTTACTTCCCGTACAATCGGTTGGTGTAATGGGTGATGAACGTACTTACGAAAATGCTGTTGCGCTGCGTGCTGTCACTTCGACTGATGCGATGACGGCAGACTGGGCACAATTGCCTTACGAATTTCTGGCTAAAATGTCCAACGAGATTATCAACAAAGTAAAAGGTGTTAACCGCGTGGTATATGATATCAGCTCTAAGCCACCGGCAACTATTGAGTGGGAATAGTCTTTTGAAGATATTTATACTTCGTAGGATATCTGCCTTCGGCGTTATTCGCTTCGCGATATTTATTATTAATGGAATTATTTCAAAGTGCAGTCTTAGTTTCTAAGATTGCACTTTGTGTATTCAGCAAATTGAAACTAACTTTGCAGTTCAATTATGAATTGTGCATTATCCAATATGAATTATGTTGATAGATACCCATTCCCATATATACTCCGAAGATTTTGATGGAGACCGTGCCGAAACGGTTCAACGTGCCAAAGAAGTTGGTGTAAGTCATATCATTCTACCTAATTGCGATAGTTCTACCTTAGCACCAATGCTAGCTTTGGAAGCTGAATATCCGGGATATTGCCATGCCGCTATAGGTTTGCATCCAACCAGTGTGAAAGAAGACTATAAGAATGAACTGGCGATAGTAAAGTCGGAACTAGAAAGACGTAACTTTATTGCTGTTGGCGAAATAGGCATCGATCTATATTGGGATAAAACCTTTTTAGGCGAACAAATAATTGCTTTCCAACAACAGTTGGATTGGGCGTTGTACTATAAACTGCCAGTTATTATTCATGTTCGCGATTCTTTCAAGGAAACAATGAATGCTCTTGCCCCATACAAAAATTCAGGGCTGAAGGGTGTTTTCCACAGTTTTACAAGAACAACCGAAGAAGCGCAGGAGATTATTGCTTTTGGTGGATTTAAATTGGGGATAAACGGAATTGTGACTTTTAAAAACTCAGGACTGACAGCTGTAGTAGCGCAAATAGCACTGGAACATATTCTACTTGAAACCGATTCTCCATACCTCACTCCTACTCCGCACAGAGGTAAACGAAACGAAAGTGCCTATGTAAGTCTCGTAAGTAAAAAACTTGCCGAAATTTATCGTTGCTCAGAAGAAGAAATAAATCATCAGACAACCCTGAATGCTAAATCTTTATTTAAAGGACTCGACGATTAATACTCCTTACACAGGATTTACCTCATTTGTTTAGTCTTTTTCATTTTCATATATCGGTTTCTTTTCATACATTTGCGCTTCCAAAAAATACGGAGAGGTGCTCGAGTGGTTGAAGAGGTACGCTTGGAAAGCGTATGTACTCCAAAAGGGTACCGGGGGTTCGAATCCCTTCCTCTCCGCAAATTTTATCAACAACAATCACACTATAAATACAAGGGACTATTAAGGGGCAAAGCTCTCTTTTTAGTCTCTTGCTTTTTTAAAATGTTCGGACAACCAAGCAGTCTTTTAGTATCAAATGCTATTATTTTGGATTAAATATAGACATAAAAAAAGGCACAATTTCTTGTGCCTTTTTGCTTTCAGAATTACCAGAAAAAAATGTCTCTACTGTTTGATTATTCTGCTGGTGATAGTACTACTTTATACGTTTTAACCACACCTTTGTAGTCGCACTTAATCACAGCAGTACCTGCTTTCGAGTCAGCCTGAGTAATTGCTATTTTCACAACAGGGTCACTTGAAGAAGCTGTTACGCTTGGTGTTGCTGTAGCACTGGTCGGAACTTTGTAAGTCGCCTGATAAATATCATACCCAACAATACCGTTAGCGTTTGTAGACCTAACCGGAGTTTCAGGCACAACTATTGCTTCTCCGTTTACCTTAATGCTTACACTAGGTACAATCGGACGAACGATTTTCTTTTTAGCGGAGCTGAATCCCAATCCGACTAAATCGAATAGACCTTCTGTGTCACCACCTTCGGCGACAAGGTATACAGCGTGTTTTTTGTCCAGTTTGTCAACAATTGCTGACACGTCTATCGTGAATTTGGTAGTTTCTTGTGCGGCATTTGCAGGTATTTCGATTACCCCGATTTTTTTACCTTTCCAGGTAGCATTGTCCCACGGTCCGTCTATCCAAACGTTAACCTTAAATGCATTTTTAGTTTTTGGAGTAAGGAAAAGATTGAAAGCTGTTTTGTTTCCAGCTTTTACACCTTCAAAAGCTTTCAGTCCTTTGATCCCTTTAGCAAGACCTCCAAAACCGAAGTACTTATATCCAATAATGTTACCATTCTTTACAGAAGTTACAGGCATATTATTATCCCAAATATCCCACGAATCCTGTTGACTACCGACGTTTGAAAGGTAGCACGCGTATCCTGCTGAATAGTATTGATAAGGATCAAGACCATAAATATGGAAACCTTCCGAAGTTACTTCGGCTCCGGTATATTCCTTACTTTGACTATCTTTGGCAGTCCAAACATTATCTTTCGCATAAGGGTCATATGCACGGATAACAACTTTTCCTCCTTCTGCCACCGATTTTTTATCCCATTGAATAGCGACCGGAGCAACCATTGGCTGACGTGCAAATCCGAATCCTCTTGGTGGTCTGTGATAGAATACATACCATTGGTCATTTATCTGTTGAATACTACCATGTGTATTGTGTCCTGCATTGGTTGTTTGAAGTTTGGTTCCGTCCTCATTAAGAACTACACCACGTGAATCTACAAGTACACCGCCACTTTTCCATGGACCCAACGGTGAATCGCTAAAGGCATAACGCAACGCAGAGTTAGATCTGCCTAATCCGTATTCCGGGCCAGAATATCCGCTGTAAACCCAAACATATTTATTGCCAATCTTCCGAATAGAAGCGGCTTCGAAAAAGGCGAACGAAGCAGCATCCTGATCTGGGAAAATGTTAGTCTGAAAACGATTGATCGCTTGTTTTCCGGGCTTGAGCGAGTACATGGTTTTCTGATCCAACTCACCAGCCGACGAAGTTTGGAATCCCCAGTAGCCATAAACTCTATATCCGATATTAAAATCCGGATCATTCTTGTCGGTAATGTAATCAACAAGTATTCCCGGATCAAATCCCAACGTACTTCCCGGAATTGTTCTGTTTCCGTCTTGTGTAACATTGATAGGAGTAAAAGGTCCATCAGGACGATCGCCTTTACAAACCATTGCTTCCCTGCCCCGTCCGCGGCTGTGCGGATACAAATAATAGACCTTTTTCCCGTCTTTTCCTTTCACTTCAACAAGGTCGGGAGCATACATTACATCCCACTGTCCTTCTATCGGGTAAGTAAAAATTGCACCTTCATCGCGCCAGCTGGTCAGATCTTCAACAGGTGCCGACCAGGCTCTGGTGTCTGGTCCGCAATAGCTATTAAATCTAACGTCGTGTGAACCTATGATATAAACGCGGTATTTGCCGGGATTGTCAGGATCTTCGAAAACACGTGGTTCTCCGTCCGGTAAATGTTCCCACAACGGTAAGTAAGGATTACCTGCTAAAGTATGCGTAAATTTGTTACTCGACTTGGCTTTTGTAGCGGAATTGGTTTGCGCTTTAGCTCCATTTACCGCAAACAAAAACATAGCGGCAAACAAGGACATAGCCAATGTTCTTTTTAAAATAGAAAAGTTTCTTTTCATTCTTGATTTTTTATATGATGTTTATAATTAATTATTTAATTGTTCTTTATTTGATTTTACGGTATTTTACTCCATCAAAATTACTTGTATTAGATTTCACTAAAGGCTATCTATAGACGATTAATCAGAAACTAAGTTTAATCTGTTTACCCTGATACGAGACTTTTTTTCCAAGTGCATCGGTATTTATTCCAAAGCCTTTGTTTTCTTCAACTAATACAACATTAAAGATTCGTTTCTTCAAGCTACCAGAATAATTTCCTTTTTTGTCTCCGATGGTAAGCGATTGAGTTTTTTCATCCCACTTGAACGAAATCGTAGAATACTTACCCTTTTCGTAGTTGTAGTTATCACCTTCATCTTCATATAAGTCGAATTTAGCATTGGCACCTTTATAAACCCGAATTTCGAGCGTGTCAGATTTTTCCGCAGTAGATTGAATAATTTTACCCATAGGAATAATAGATCCCGCTTTTACAAACAATGGAATTTTATCCAACGGAGCAGCCGTTTTCACGGTTTGTCCTCCTTTAAATTGTTTCCCTGTCCAGAAATCAAACCAACTCGCAGATTTAGGTAAATAAACATTCCATTCGGTTACATTGGCTTCGGTCACAGGTGCTGTTAAGATTGATTTACCAAACATATACTGGAACTGACGGCTAACCGCATCTGTATCTCCGTTAAAGTCCATCACTAACGGACGCATCATAGTTGAACCATTCTTGGTAACCTGCCACGCTTCGGAATAAATGTATGGAAGCAATCGGTAACGCAGATTCATCATCTTACGCATATTGTCCTCTACTTTTTGTCCGAATTTCCAAGGTTCGGTTTCTGTTTGATAACCATGCATACGGAAAATAGGACTCATTGCACCCCATTGATACCAACGGGTCAGTAGTTCGTGGTATTTTTCGTCGGTGTATTGCGTACGTCCGGGACGGAAGAAACCGCCTATATCGGTAGTCCAGTATGGCAATCCGGTAATGGTAAAGTTTAATCCGGCCACAATCTGGTTTCTGAACACATCCCATGTATAACCAATATCGCCGGACCAATTGATAACACCGTAACGTTGCTGCCCTGAGAAAGCAGAACGGGTAAGTATACAAACTCGTTTATCGGAAGAAGTTTCGCGCTGACCTTCATAAACAGCCTGACTAACCATCAGCGGATAAGTTAGACGATAGAAATCACCTGCTCCTATAAATGTTTTTTCTCCTTTCAAGGCATCATTCTCGGGCTCTACAGCATCCATCCACCATGAATCAACGCCATTATCAAACATATTTACTTTCAGCGTATTCCAGTATTCCTTTCGGGTTTCAGGATTAAAATAATCCAACCATTTAGTATTGGGGATAAACCGGTTTTTAGCCACATACTCTTTTCCAATTGCTGAATTCTTATCAGGATTCGACCAGATTGAGATATTAAAGTGTGCATTCAAATCATGCAACTCTTTGATAAAACCGGCTGGATTTGGGTAATTTTTTTCATCAAACTGAGGAACTCCCCAGCCACGATTACCCCAATACTGCCAATCCTGTACGATTACATCCACTGGAAGGTTTCTTTTGCGGAATTCCTTGATTGTTTCAACCAGATGCGTTCCCGATGTGTAACGCTCGCGGCATTGCCAAAAACCAAAAGCCCATTTGGGGAACATAGGTGCATTGCCTGAAAGATTCCGATAGGATGCAATCACATTATCCGCCGATGGTCCGTAAAACACCACGTAATCGAGGGCTTTAGCAACCGGAGAACGAAATGTCGTGAGGTTATCTGCCTGTTTCCATGATAATTTAGGTGTGTTGTTTGATTTACAAAGCACTTGTACCTGATGTTCACCAGCTTTGAGATTTACCAATGCTCCGGCAGTAGGCGGAAGCCACATATTGCTTTGATCCATGCAAGCCTTTCCATCGATAACAACATATTGACGGTTGCCCATATCACCTAAGTCCAGGAATATGGAATATTCACCGTCAGCAGGAACATTGAACTTCCCTTGGTATAATGATTGATTCTGGGATACTTTTTGGGTTCCGGAGGTAGTAGTTACTTCCGCCATTTGAGCATTTCCGTTGGTTGATTGCTCTTGTTTACTTAAAGTAATAGAATTATCTGCCGGATTAAAATCGGTAAGACCGTACTGATGCCACAACAAACCATAACCTTTACTTGAATAAATGAACGGAATAGCAATCTGCGTATTAACCTGCGTCAGCCTACGCGCTACATTTTTTAGGTTATATTGTCCATCCTGAAACTGCCCCAAGCCAAAAACTGACTCATCTGCAGGTGATTCAAAACTCTGCTCAACAGAAAAGCAGGATTCGCCCTGAATAACATCGGGAGTGAGTTTACGTGTTCCTGCTTTCTCGCTCAGAAAAACCTTACCTGCCTTGTCAGAATACGACAGTTTACCGGTTTGCTTATCCAACGATACGATAATTTTAGGTGCCTTAATTTCAAGTTTAGAAGGCGAATCGACAACCTGAAAAACAGGAGTTATTGACCCGGATGTAAAAACAAGCTCCGGTAAATTTCCTTCCGAAACTTTGTAGAATTTAATTCTTACGGCATTGTCGGACAAAGGAGAAATGCTGAGCGTCCCATCCGCTAAGGTCACATTTACCCTGTCGGATAATTGTTTAAAGCTTTTTACAATTTGCCCCTGACAAAGAAGAGGAAAAAGTCCAGCTAATAATAAAAATTTTAATTTCATTTATTGTTGATTTTTAATTTGTTATCACATTTATTTCTGCATATCCTGCCACATTATCGTTTGATGTATTTTTCAATGCCTGAAGCTTGATATATCGGGCGCTAATGGGCGAAAAAGTCTTTATTTGCCAAACCGGATTGTTCTTTATATTTGAAAATTCGCCTTCGCTTACCAACTTCCATTCTACATTATCCTCTGAAACGTAAAACTGGTAATTCGTAATAATGCCTGCACTCCATTTATTCTGATCGGGAAGATATCTAAATCCAGCTACATTGTATTTATTACCCAAATCGAGAACTAGATCTATCGGCATTTTTTTATCTCTGTTTTGATGCCACACTGTTGTTGTGTTTCCATCCAGAATCTTGCTTGCATTACCATCGTTTATTCCGACTATTTTCCAGTCTTTTCTCGAAATATCAAATTTTTCAAATCCTACAGGACTACTTTTACCCGAAGCCGGGTCATAAGCAATCGCTTTTATCTCTCCTTTCCCATCGGCAACGAAAGGCGCAGTGTATAAATTTGATTTTGTTGTAGGTTCACTCCCGTCTAAGGTATAGTAAAAAATCGGACCTATATCGTTGGTGGTAATGGTAACTTTTCCTGATTGTTCTCTAACAATAGAAGGAGTATTTAGGAATACTGGTGCATTGTATATTCCCACATTGGAAATAAGCGGGCAACTCTTGGAATCTGTAATACTCAACCGCACTTTTGCAGCTTTTACACTTGGAAAACGAATAATGCGCTTATAACCAATGGTTGTAGCCTTTGCCAGTTCTTTCCAGTTTCCATTCACAAGTGCTTCAACCGTGAAAGCTTTCACGCGTTGCCCCAATCGGATATACTCCTGTACCAAAAAACGGTTGAACAGGGTTGGCTTGCCTAAATCTATTGTCAATGAGGCTTTTGTTACATTGTCGTTAGTAGCCCAATACGTATTTTTATTGTTATCGATTGCCATAGCTGCCCCAAATTTTGTTGCATTTCCACGAACATCGGAGGCTTGTGCCTTTTTCTTTTCGGCAAGATTTACCGCAAATGATTCTTTTACTGCTTTTGCAAAATCAAGAACTGCTTTCTCATCGTTCGAATGAATCAATCCATTTGGCATGATAGGAAAATTGAGTAATAAAGAGCCATTACGACCTATGGAATTATAATAAGTTTCCAGTAAAAAAGGGACTGTTTTCACCTTGCTGTCTTCACTTGGATGGTAAAACCATTCGGGTCGTATAGACGTGTTCACCTCAGCAGGAACCCACGAGTTTCCATTTTCCACACCGAAGTGCAACATATTCCAAGGCACATCGCCTGTAGCATTCAGTAAACTCCAATTGGTTTCACCAACATAGCCTTCTTCCGTTCCTACCCAACGCAAATCGCCACGGTCGCCGCCATCATTCCAGATCACAATGTTGGGCTGCAATTTACGAATCATTGCATACGTATTTTTCCAATCGTAATACTTGGTGCGGTCAATTTTGCGGGTTTCATTTGCGCCGCCATAATATCCGTCACCTCCATTTGCACCATCGAACCACACCTCGAAAATTGGTCCGTAATTGGTGAGAAGTTCTGTAAGCTGGTTACGGAAATAGGTGATGTATTCAGGCTTTCCATAATCCTTACTATTTCTATCCCAAGGAGATAGATATATTCCTAACTTCAAACCGTACTCTTTACAAGCATCGGCCATTTCGCGCACCATATCGCCTTTCCCGTTTTTCCACGGAGCATTTTTTACCGAATATTCGGTGTATTTCGAAGGCCAAAGGCAAAACCCGCAATGATGTTTGGCGGTAATGATAATACCTTTCATCCCAGCTTCTTTGCAAATGCGTGCCCATTGGCGGCAATCTGCTTTCTGCGGATTAAAAAGTTTCACGTCTTCATTACCGTACCCCCACGACTGATCGGTATAAGTATTTAATGAGAAATGGACAAAAGCATAGTATTCCATTTCCTGCCAGCGCATCTGGTTTTCAGAAGGAACAGTACCATATGGAGCTGGAGACTTGATTTGAGCGCAACTTATACCAATAGAAAAAATGGAAACGATTATTCCATAGAATACAGATTTAGTCATACTATTTTATTTGATTTCTATAAACTCAGGTTCGTAGGGTGAAATTGTAAAATTACCCGAATATTCTTTATCAAAAAGGACACTGCGAGAACTTCCTTTCATTTGTATTTCTTTGGGTTCACCGCTTACATTCAAGTACAAATAATGGTTTTTATCGATCTGACGAGCCATAACTCCCGAAGGAACAACAGGCCCTTTCTTTATCCCAAGCTCTGAAATAAGGTCGTCAAGTAAACTTCCAAGCACTTCTCCTTTTGCCGGTAAGCCGACATAAATTGCCCTTCCTTTGCCGTATTTATTGGAAGTAATAATTGGATAATCCTTATCTAAACTGGTTATATTTTCAAGAATTTCAGCTCCTTTCGGTTCTACAATATCAAAACGTGATGACTCGGTATTAATCGTTTTTCCATTGTAAGAAAGCTGTAATCTTTTCCCTTTGTATGACTTTCTGGAAATTTCATTTATTGCTTCCGTTTCTTCATAACTTCCTACACGAATGCCAAATACATCGCTTAACCGACCGGGGCGGGTTGTTGCAAAAACCTGTCCGGTGGTATCAACCAAAGCTGAATTGGCGGTCATAATCAGAGTTCCTCCATCTTTCACAAAATCGCGTATTTTGTTGGCCGTGGTTTGGTCCATAACCGCAACACCGGGAACAAACAACAATTTAAAATTCAATGTACTTCTGCTAATCTCCACTATCCGGGCATCCATATTGCGCCAGTAGAACAAATCGAAACAAGCTTGCAGCTGGTTGTCATGCTGTTCGGGGAAACTATTGCTCGCCATCTGGCTGGGAAATGAAAAAGCCAAACCAACCTCTGCTTTCAACTGATACGGAAAGTATTTTTCAATTCTTTTAAATTCCGTGGCGATTTTCTTATACTCATCGTATTTACGGTTTGGAATACCATCCCAATCAAGCATTCCTTCCAAATATTGTTCTTCACCAGCGTGCATGCTTTGCCAAGTCCATCCACAAACCATTTGATTACCATACATTAATGTGGCGTAAGCTGATTTCCGAATCGAATTTGGTACTGCTGTCATGGTGGTAAACTCACTACACCAGAAAGGATTATCGCTCTCAAATTGAATCCGCGAAATTCCAAACGAAGCATTCATAACTCCCCAGTTGGTAGTTAATGAAACTCCGGGATAGAAACCGCAGCCTTCGCGTGTCATCCTACCGGAATATGCAATTGGGGCATAATCAATGTACTTCATTGGGCTGTAATACCATGCATTTGTATTGGTCAATGCATTAGGAGCATTTTGTTTTACTTTGTCCAGCACCTTAAATAAAACGCTGTTAACCTCATCGGAAACAAATTGTCTGAAATCCAGCATTCTCTCCGGAGCACCAACAACTGAACCAGACACAGGAAGCCCGATTTCATCAAACTCATTAATTCTTCGGGACCAACGCTGGGTTGCCCATGCCTTATTCAGGTTCTCTAAGTTTGAATATCTGTTTTTTAACCAGACAATAAAACGCTGCCTTACCGATTCGGAATAAGAAATCGGACCATCTCCCGACTCATTATCAATTCCGAAAGCCAACAATGCAGGATGCTTTCCATAATGTTTTGTGATTGAATCGGCAAATCGCACTGCATATTTTTGATAATTCGGGTCACCCACATCTTCCATATACCGATGGTTCGGATATTGAACATCGCCATTAGAATCAACAATATCAATTGACGGGAATTTATGATGCAACCAAATTGGAGCCGGGCGTATGGCAATGTCAAGAATCACTTTAATACCGGCTTTATCCATCATATTCATCACCTGATCGAACCACTTAAAATCAAACTTTCCTTCGGATGGTTCATAACTATCCCAAGCCAAATGCCCCATACGAACAACATTAAAACCGGCTACTTTCATCAACTCAATGTCATGCTTCACTTTGTCAGGTGTTTTATCATCGTGTGGATGATAGTTAGTCCCGACATAAAGTGATTGTGAATTCCCATTTGCAGGAGCAAATAGAAATAAAGCAACGCAGACGATTAAGAAGTTGATTTTCTGACTCATTACAATTTAGTGATCATGAAAAATTTATTTATTCAAATTTCATAGCTTAATTAAATTCACGAAATAAACATCGTTTTCGCGCAGATCCAATTCCCGTGAAAAAGGACTGCCCGCTTTGATGGTAATAATTTCTTTAGACACAGGCGAACCGTCATTTTGCTTCTTGATTTGCTCCACCTGAATTTTTGTGAGCTGCGATGGTTTACCTAACGAAAGGTAGGTAGAAAAAGCATCGTTGGACCTATAGCCGACTTTGTAAACTTCAAGCGCATAAGTACCTTGAGGCACATTATCAATGTTTATTTTAAGTTTCCCTTTTGATTTGGAGGGTAAATCGCGGACATAATACACCTGATTATTCACCGAATCGCCGGGATGCGTGTTGGTAAAATCCCAGGCCAACACCTGAATATTTCCTTTTGCATCCTTGCAGGTCCATGAGGTAGAATCGGCGTTCACCAATTCGGTATTTCCAAGTTTGTTCATTAATTGGTAAGCATAAAATGCCGGTTTGTTGATGCCCTGAGTGTTTAACAAGCCAAATCCTCCATGGAACGGCGTAAACCGGGGAGCCGATTCTTCAAAAATATCGGTAAATACCCAATACGACATGGATTGGGCAGCATTGCCCACTTGTTTTAATTTTTGTAGAATATAAGCTGCTTCGTGGTAACTATCGTGTATCGGATCGGCCGGAGTATAGGACGCACTCCATTCGGTGTAGTGCAGTTCCAGCTTGGGTTTGGACGACTGTGAAATTTCCTTGCGTGATTGCAATACATCGCCGCTAACACTCATGGGGTCTTTGCTTAGCACAGTTCCCGAGTTTCCGTATTCATCCAGATAACCTTGTTTTACACCGTATGAATGGGTGCTGATAAAATCAATAGGCAGGTTATTTTTGGTGCAAAAATCAATTAATTCAGGTTCCCAAGCTGCACCGGCAGTGCCAGGTCCACCCACCCGATAAGCAGGATTCACGCTTTTTACAGCATTGGCACTGTATTTATAAAGTTTAAAGTAATCTTCCTGTGTTCCCGACCAGAAACCCGGTGACAGATTTGGTTCATTCCATACTTCAAAGTACCAAGTTTTGACCTCTTCGGCACCATATCGTTCGGTAAAATGCTCGGTGAGATTGCGAACTAAGGCAGCCCATTTATCATAATCCTTAGGTGGAGTAACATTTCCTCGCCACCAAAATATCGTTTTGTTTCCACTTGACAATGCCTGAGGCATAAAACCCAGTTCAACAAAAGGTTTCATGCCGATACTCTGCAAATAATCCATCAACACATCGACATACATGTAATTGTATTCTGGTGTTCCATTTTTGCCTTCCCGATAAACACCCATATCGTCAGTTAAAAGACCGTGCATTCGGATATATTTGAAATCACACTCTTTCTTAACATACGCCAGTTGCTGCTGCCAGTCGGCACGTAAGCCTTCGTTGGCACGACCTGCACCAACACACTCTTTAAACATCGTGTTCAATACTCCTTTTTCTTTTTTAAAATCTACAGAAATTATTCGTTCCGAAACTTTCTTGTTTATTTTTTGGGCATTCAATTGACCAACAAAAGAAAATAACAACATACAAACCAACAATTTGCCTGTTTTTCCTATATTGTTTCTCATTTTAAAATATAGTGTTAAATTATTTTACAGAAATTTTGATTTCACCAGCTGTCAATCCATTGGATACTGCGCTAAGTGTTATAGTTCCGGTCTTTACTTCTTTTGTTGGTCGGAGAATAACCAGAGCCTGACCCCTATATGTTTTGCAAACTGAACTGTTAAAGCTTTCCATATCAGTAGGACATGCATTTCCCGAACCTGCAATTTCGCCCACTCCTGAAACTGAGAATGTGACAGGTATAGTTGCATTGGGGATTAAATTTCCCTGAGCATCAGTCACCTCCACCTTTACATACGAGAGATCGTTGCGATCGGCATTGATTGTACTTCGGTCGGCAGTAAGTTTAACTCTGGCCGGAGCTCCAACGGTTCTTAGTTCCTTTGAAGCTACTTCAATACCGTTATTCAATGCAATAGCTTTTAATACTCCCTGTTCGTATGGAACCTTAAAGGTCGTAATCAAATTGGTGCTGTCAATTACAGGCTTTTCTGCAATGATTTTACCATTTAGTTCAATTCTTATTGTTTGGCATTTTG
>Ga0302208_10000692_pt1 | contig 15251 bp, 7 predicted proteins | sample II_Fen_E2_3_FD_194577 | JGI IMG/M metagenome (GOLD analysis project Ga0302208, IMG submission 194577) | Peat permafrost microbial communities from Stordalen Mire near Abisko, Sweden - II_Fen_E2_3 | ecosystem: Environmental > Terrestrial > Soil > Wetlands > Permafrost | place: Sweden: Abisko...
TTCCGCCCATGCAGGCTTTCTGGGTTTATGTCACTGCACCGACAACACTCAATTTGACAAATGCCATGCGTTTCCATGCGGACAATTCAGCCAATAGACTCAAATCTGCAAGTGTGGATAGGCAACTAATCCGTTTGAAAGTTTCAAACGGCGAATACAGTGACGAAACGGTTATTTATTCGGATGCCCATGCAGAAAACGGATATGACCAGTATGATTCTCCAAAGATGTTCAACAACGATTCAACGACACCTGAAATCTACACTTTGGTTGGCGATGAAAAATTGGTAATCAATGGCTTGAGTGATTTGAAGGACGGCATGGAAATTCCGGTTGCATTCAAAACTGCCTCATCAGGTTCATTTACTCTAGGAATGGGAGAACAAAGCAGTGTGAATTCAGACATGAGCATATCACTGAAGGATAAATTGACAAATAAGCAGGTGAATTTGTCGTTGGGTGATTCCTACTCGTTCATTTCGGATGCTACAAGTGGTACCGACCGATTCAGCTTGATTTTCAAGTCGGCAGACGGTGTAACGGCTTTGTCTGAAACGTCTGAAAATGCTGCCGTAACTGCTTTCTGCAATGAGAACCATCAGATTGAAGTATGTTGTGCAGCGAAACCAGGCCTCCATTCGACCATTCGGGTGTTCAATGCCATCGGTCAACAACTGACCAGTCAGAAGATTGAAAGTGGACGCACTGTGATTTCCAAGCCCTTGGATGCTGGCGTTTATTTGATTTCTGTCGACAATGCTGAAAAATCCATCGTTAAGAAAGTTATTATTCACTGATTCGAAGTACATTCCATATATAAAAATTAGAACATGAACACCAACAATATAAATAGCGACGTAAACAGACGAAACTATGCTTCGCCGCAGATTGAACAAGTTTTATTGGACAATGCAATTTCCTTAACCCTGGATTCATTAATGACACCTCCTATCGGACCGGAGGAATCGGCGTTGAACCTTGATAACGCATTGAATCAACCTGTGGGATTGTTGTAGTAGTAAGACACGATCCTGAACGAAACGAGGGCGTCTCACAAGTGAAAACTTTGAGGTGTCCTCGTTTCTTTTCAGGGAAAACAACAATTAAGAATCCAATGTATCAAAACTGAAACCATTGAGTTCGAAATTCCAAGATTCTTACCATGGTAGTTGTAATTTTGCGAACGATACTAAAACCACATCATGAAAAAAACACGGAGTCTAGCCATTTTACTGGCTTTGACCTTTCTTTTCCTTTCCCATCCGGCAAAAGCGCAATCGTTGATCATCAATGAATTTCAGACGCTGAACAATAATACCATCACAGACGAAGATTCGACGTATTCCGATTGGGTTGAATTGTATAATCCGACTTCTTTGCCGATCAATTTAGGGGGTTGGTCATTGACCGATAAGGCCAAGGAACCAAAAAAATGGATTTTCCCATCCGTCCAATTGAATGCGGGTGCATTCATGCTCGTTTATACTTCAAACAAGGACAGAAGAATTGTTGGTCAACCCCTGCATACCAATTTCAAGCTTTCGGGCGACGAAGGATATTTAGGGCTCTACAATCCAGATGGCGTTTGTGTTTCAGAATGCAATCCCTATCCGTTGCTGCCAATAGATTATTCGCTGGGCATGATCAACGGAAGCTGGGTTATCTTTTCAAAACCCACTCCGGGTGCGGCAAACAATGGTGGTCAGATTGCCCAATATCCCAAACCTATTTTTAGCAAAAACCATGGTTTCTATGAGCAAGCGTTCCAACTCAGCCTAACTAGTGCGCTTCCGAATACACGCATCATCTATACACTCGATGGAAGCGTGCCTTCCATCAATAGCGGAAAGGTTTATTCAACACCATTGAGCATCGACCATACCACCATCTTGCGTGCCATCACTTCAGCCATGCCTTCAGACACGTTTAATATTGCTGAAAGCATCGTGAACACCAGCACGTATTTGTTCATGGAGGATATATTGAAACAATCGAACACTCCTGCAGGCTATCCGTCCAAATGGGGTAAATATGAGAGTATTCCCGATTCTGCGTTAGCTGACTATGAAATGGATCCTGAAATCCTGAATGTCCAAGCCAATGCAGATAAAGTCAGACAATCGTTTAAGGATTTGCCAATTGTTTCGCTTGTAACGGACAAAAACAACTTGTTCAACAAAACAAAAGACTCAAAAACCGGTGGAATTTACATTTATACGGGTTACAGCATTGGAGATGGTTGGGAAAGGCCGGCTTCTTTTGAATATTTCGACTACAATGATAAGGTTTCATTACAGGCAGATTGCGGCATCGAACTTCACGGAAGCGCCAGTAGGATGGCAGAAAAATCGCCCAAGCATTCCTTGAAAGTGGCTTTTAAGTCAAAATATGGCCCTAGCAAACTGTTTTACCCACTGTTTGGAGAAACGGAGGCTCAACAACAAAATGCCTTTTACCTAAGGTCTGGTTTCGGATTTTCGTGGGTACATTGGGATAATACCAACCGTACCAAGGCTGTTTATAGTCGAGACGAATGGGCCAAACGGACTCAAACGAAAATGGGGAGCCGCAGTGGCAATACTCAACATGCTCATTTGTTCATCAATGGCATATATTGGGGCTTGTACAATCCAACGGAGAAGATCGATGACGATTATTGTGAAACCTACCTTGGCGGTGACAAGATGGAATGGGATGTGGTACGTATTGAAGAATTGAACACGGTATGGAAGGACCTCTGTGCGATGACTGTCAACGCCACGGATACCGTTTACCAACGCATTCAGGGTTGCAATCCGGACGGTACGCCCAATTCGGAATATGAACCATTGTTGGATGTGGAAAACTTCATTGATTACATGATCCTGAACTTTTATGGCGGAAACGACGATTGGGATCATCACAATTGGTATGCGGCCAGAAATCGGGTGAACCCGGGCAAAGGGTTTCAATTCTTTTGTTGGGATTCGGAGTCCCTGCTCCTTTCCACCACTTCCAACCTGATCAGCGAATACAACAAAAACTGCCCAAGCGACCTGTTTCAGAGCCTGCGGAAAGTCCCGGCTTTTTGTCGTCTATGGGGCGATCGCATGCAAAAGCACTGTTTCAACAATGGAGCTTTGACACCGACAAGTGCTGCTGAAACGTTCACCAAACTCATCACGCCCATTGAGAATTCATTGTATGCTGAATCCGCACGATGGGGAGACTATCGCAGGGATGTTCACCCATATTCATCAGCCGGTGAACTTTATAAGAAAGATATCCAGTTCGACGCTCAAAAGAAATGGATGTTGGAAACCTATTTTCCACAGCGTACGAACAACTTTGTGACGTATATGAAGAATGCCGGGCTGTTTCCGACGGTTTCAGCCCCCACCCTTGCCATCAATGGTTTAGCGATTAAGAAAGACACCATCCTGTTGGGGGATAAACTGACCATGTCTGCCACTGGCGGTAAAATCTACTATACGGTCGATATGACCGATCCTGTCAAATGGACAGCAAGTGGAAACGGATCGGCCAACGCTTCGACCAAACAATACGGAAGCGCCATCTTGCCCGACCAAACTATGCACATCAAAGCCAGAGCAATAAACAATGGCGTATGGAGTGCGTTGGTCGACCAGAATCTGGTGGTTCTGAATTCAGTCGGGTTGAATCAACCTGTCGGTTACTACGACCAGATTCAGTTGGCCAATGCACCAAACCCATTTCTGGAATCTACGACGTTTCGGTTTGATTTGCCGTTTGACGGTATGGTCAGCATGACGATCATCGACCTTTCAGGAAGAGTCCTTGCTACCGTTCTGAACGAAAGTATGAATGCCGGAAATCACGAAACAACCTTTGATGGTTCCCGATTGAAAGCCGGCATCTACTTCTGTCAATTGGATGTGACTTCAGGCTCCAACCATCAACACAAAGTGCTTCGATTGATCAAGATGTAGGACTAATCACTGCAGTGAGTCGTCAACCAGGGCGGCCAAATAGATATAGGCGGCGCAACAGTCTACAACGACTTCGTTTTCGTACCAGATAAAGGGCCAGTCTTCCTTGTTTTCATAGAAATCAGGGTTGATGAGGTACAAACTAGGGACTACCCCGCCTGGAATGGCAGCGAAGTCAGCACGGTTGTTGCCGTACGTCACTTTCTTGGAAGTGACGCCTACTCCGGATACGAACGAAATACTGGAGGCCGGGTGGCAACCCAAGATGAAGTTCAGCCCACGCAACGCATATTCAGCACCGATGACATCGGGGAAAACCTTGTGTAGTTTTGCAGCGGTAAGTGCCCAGGTAATAGTCGAATAGTTGCCTCCTGTATAGAACCCTCCGCGGCCGATTGGAACTCCGTAGGGATTCACTTGGAAAAGGCTGTCCATTTGCACTTTAAGGGTCAAAGCATAGTCACGAAGGTCTTTTTTATAGGCTTCGTCCATAAAAGGTATGGCCTTAATCCAAGTGTTGATGCTTCCTCCGCCAAATCCTCTGGTGTTGGACAAGTTGGATTTTATGGACGGCCAAAGTTTGGCAAAATAATCGGCAAATTTTTTATCGCCCGTAGCCAGGTACAACTCGATGGCAACACTGGCTTCACTGGAAGCATTCGAACCCCCTCTTCGCATGCCTGCTGGAGCCGTTTGTACGGATTTGTTCACCACTTCACGGTCCCAAATGTTCAGGGCCGTTTGCAGGCATTCGGCAGACAAAGCGTCGTTGAAACCTTTCAAAGCTCTTGAAGCGGCAGCCAACGGAGCCGCAGATTGCAAGTTGATGCCTGGGTTGTAATTGGTGAACGCCCAACGGTCGTCCATGACACCGGAGGTAAAACCGTCCGTTTCCAACATTTTCAAGTTGGGGTTGTAGACGCGACCATCCGTCAGACTTCCGGCATCTCCGATGGAGTTGTATTGGAACAAACGTGATTGTACAATACCACGGATGGCGTGGCCTATGGCGCGATGTTGAGCAATCAAGGCCAAAGTGCCCTGTTCAATTTGTTGAAGCAGATCTGGAACTCCGTCCGGTTGATGGATGGAAACACATTTACGGTCTCTGTCCACCAAGGTCTGGTCGCGTTTTATGTGGAGGTCTTCCCAAATGCCAACCAAATAATTCACCACACTGATGTGCGAGCCGGTTTGAATGTCAAAGTCACCAGCATCGAACCAACCACCGATGTTCAGACCGGGTATATGCTCCAACGGTTTGTATTTGGTATCGGTGGAACTTCCCATCCGATAGCCGTCGTGTATGAGCGTATCGGTCGGCGCTTGCAAAGCATCGTCCTGATGCGGATTGCCGTGCCAGATGCGGTAGGCTTCCTTCACAAACATGTGGTCCATCTGAACCGGGAACCACGTATCCAAGGTCTGATGCCAGGCATTTTGATAAGCATTCTTGGCGATGGGGAATGGATCGGTCGTCACATTTCCGTATCGGATCTGATAAATTCCGGACGTCTTTATTTCAGAAAAGTCGAATCGGAAGTAATTGTATCGCATATACTTGCCCCAACGGCTTACTTTGCCTTCGAACACTTTGGACCTGCCACCGTTTCCATCGATACGGAACAAGGAGGCTGTGGGAAGTGGTTTGTCGTTGGCATCCAATTCAATCACCGCCACTTTTTCAAAATCAGGGTGATAACCCACTTGAGAATGCGATACGACGGGTTCCTTCACCCAATTGACTATTCCATTGGGTGTGAGCATCCATTCTACGACCGTGCCAGTCTTGCCGATCGGTAGGATTTCGCGAACGACAAACCATCCGTTGGGTGCCAGGTTGCGGCCATCCAACAGGCCGACTTCACCGGTCAGTGATTGAAGGGTAACCATCGTAGCGGGTTCCTCAGGGGAGAGTACCAGTTTTTTACCGGTAGCCATGGGAAGTGGCTTGGCGTACGTGCTGCTCAATTTTTCATTGGTCAATAGGTTGCCGAACTGGGCTATCTTCTGGTCAAAGGGCTCCATCGTCATTGGCCCGTCAGCGTACTGAGGGAAAATGCCGGTTGCACCATCCATGAGATACATTTTCCGGAAATAGGTGGCGGGGAGGAACTCGATGTTCATTCCCGCTTTACCTTCCAATGCCTTGGGGACGGGTTGGTCCAAAATGACGGAAATAAGGCAGCCATTGCCCTTGGCTTCTACTTTCAGCTTGCTGGTAAAGTCAAATTCCTTGTAATACAGGGTCAAGGTAACTGTATTCTCTTTGGCGTTGATGACACGTTCTTTGACAACCGGAGTTAAATCCCATTGTTCGGGGGTCGGGTTCAGCCGCACGGCACCACCAGTCACTGTACGTACATTGTGCTGGATCATCTCGATGCCGTTCACTTTTTCGTCAAAGAAACCACCCGAGTTGTACGAATCGTTGTAGATCATCACATCAACACCCTGCTTCTTGAATACACCCAGGTCGTTCAGTTTGAAATTAGACTGCTGACTGAACAGACTGACTGTTAGGGACAGGAATAGGATGAAGGATAAGATCTTTTTTGTCATCGTACAAGGAATTTTAAAAATTAGATTTTGTCGCTAATATGGAAATAGTCAAAATCGACATATCCGCCAGGGGTTTTGGTTGCATAATTGAACAAGCCGAAACGATAGCCGATAAATTGAGGAATGGTGTATTCCATCTTCAATTGGGAACCTATGGATTTCCAAGTCTTACCGTCTAGACTGTAATAGAACTTGGCGATATCCTTTTTGTCGAGGAAATCACAGGTAGCTTTCAGCTGTACTGTTTTTCCTTTGAAGGCAACGCTGTCCATTTTCACAGGCTTGCCTGTTTGTGCGCTGTACATGACTAATTGCTTTTTTCCATTCTCCACTTTGACACCGACCAGGCCGTATTTGCGTTGCAAAAGGGAAAGTCCTGCAAAATCGCCATCCTTCATCTTGGAAACATCGATTGATGTTGTACCAGCACATTCAGGACCAAAGGTGCGTTGTGTCAAGGTGTTTCTTGCCTGCAGGAAATCGTTGTCCACGCGGCCTGTTGTAAGGCGTAAGTAGCCTTTGCGTTTGCTGACCGACCAAAGGTTATTCACTGGATTGTGGTTCCACTGCCAGACCAATGGCAGGTCACGATCTCCATTTATACGGCTGAATTCGTCCGAATTGACGATACCCGGAATCAAGCCTTTGCTGGCAGGAAGATCCAGTTCATCCGGGACTTTTCCGTCAACACCAAGCACTGGCCAACCATCGACCCATTTAACCGGAACGAGATAGGGAATGCGACCTACAGCTCCATTGTCACGGAACAGATAGGCAAACCAATTTCCATCGGGCGTGTCAATAAGACCACCTTGTGCAACGCCTTTATCTTGTAAAGCCACTCTGCCTTCCCAAGGACCTTCCAGACTGTCTGCACGGTGTATCACGACCGTACGCATGCTACCGCTCGGCCATGTGATATTAAAGAGATAGTATTTGCCATCGTGCTTGAAAAGCTGTGAACCTTCAGCAGGAAGTCCACCACGTCTTCCAGCAATCGTAGAAGGGGCAGTGGCGTTTTCAATAAGCACCATATTGACACCACCGGGTTTGACACCGGATAAGTCTTCGTTCAATTCCACCAAATTTAGTTTTCCGCCTCCATGAATCAAGTAAGCACGTCCATCATCTTCAAGTACCAACGATTGGTCATGAAAACCAGGCTTGTAAGAGCTCATTTTCCACGGACCTTTTTCAATATCCTTGGTGCTATAGATATAGCTCATGTTGGTAGTTTGAGAAAAGGTGGCCACATAAAAGGTACCATTCTTGTATCGGATGGAACTAGCCCAAGTGCCTCTTCCGTAGGTGTTCGCACCATTGTTCAATGTCAATGCATCAATGGTATCGAGGACATTGTAGCAATAATTGATAAGCTCCCAATTGACGAGATCCTTGGACTTCATGATGGGCACTCCTGGATTGAAATGCATGGTGGTGCTGCTCATGTAGTACGTGTCACCTACCCGGATCATGGACATGTCGGGTACGTCGGCCCAGATGATTGGGTTTTTGGCTTTCGTTTGGGCATTTAGTGTCGGACAGGTAAACACTGTCAGCACGACTATAAGTAAAAGAAATGATTTTTTCATAATGAGAACATATTAGATTTTATTGAATTCGTTTACTTTCTGTTGGACCAAGATAAGACTGTTTGTATAATCCCTTCTGGAGTACAATTTTTTGCAGAACCACACCCGGATCGATCATCCAAACCTTTAGCGTATGGGCACCCGAAACAGGAATAAACAGGTTTGTTGTTAACCTCCTGGATTGATTGAGTACGCCTTCACCCCAGGAACGGCTGGTCTGAACACTGAAAGCAGCTGGAACGTTGATGAGGTACTGTGGTTTTTCATTGTCAATGGACACTGCGACCTGAATATCTCGACCGGGTATGAAGTTGAGTACCGGTGATGTAATCAGTTGAAGTTGAACGGTATCCTTTGAAAAAAGATATACTGGATATTCCAAGCAGGGGGCATCTTTACCGGGTACGGCTTGAGTTGGGTTTGGTTTGACCGCTGTTGCCCGCATACCTGAAAGGTTAAGCCCGTAATCCTCTACGCGAAGCCATTGACGATCGGTTTGAGCAATGTTCTTATCGAAATGTTCCGGTTCGATGGAAACAATGTCGTCGCTTTCCACAAAGCCTCTCACCTTCGAACGTTCCGCTGATGAAGGTTTGAATGCCTTCAGCTGAACCGTTACGGATTGACTGGCGCCGGTAATTGTTACTCTTCCAACTGATTGCCCTTCAGGTAATTTATCCTCCATTAAGGTGAACCAGATGCGTTTGTCCGTATTGGTAATATTTCCGACGGTTTCTGAAACCGATATCCAAGGGACATCGGTACTTATTTGACATCCAAAAGGCACTTTCCCTCTATTGAATACTTCCAACCAATGCTTGCCGTTACCATACAGGTCAAACTCAGGTAGAACCAAACTTGATGCGGAACTAGGCCAAGCATTTTCTGAACCTTCCACTGCCACTCCGAGCAAAGAAGAATCAGGAAGGGTGAGTTCCGTCAACTTGATGGCATTCAGCGTGTTTTTCTTGGGGGGGTTCCAACTGACATACCCTAAGTGCGTCTGATCCATGAAATGATTCCAACGACCATTGGCATAGACTTTGTTGTAATAGGTCATCAGGGCGGTATCTGCCTGAAACAGCTCCCGGGTACGGGCAGCCATGTCGTTGGTGCTGGCTCTGCCTTGTCGGGCATAGAGTTGATTCTTGCCAGCTGTTACATAGAGTTCGTTCACAATGGCACCGATTTTGGCAGGGAAAAGCGCCATCTGGAAGAAGGCATCCTGAGCATCCTTCGGCAATTTGGCGGCTATTGTTTCGGCTTTTTGGGCAAGTGCTTTGTAATCAGCCACTACCGTTTCGGCTTCGTTGAAATTAGTCAAACTGTAGGTCTTTGGAGTCAAGGATTCGGGCTTACGTCTGGCGTTGAATTTGCCATAACCGGATACGATTTCAGCAATATCCTTGGCATAGGTCGATCCAAACTCACGGGAAGTCCATTTTTCAGTGTATTCGTTTATGTTCTCACTTGTCCAGCGTTCGGTATTCCAGGCAAGGTTCATGAAATATTCAGTGGGGAGTTCATACCCTCTGAAATGGCCGACATTGACAATCCAGATGCGATCGGCACCATATTGTTTAGCAAGCGACATTTGTTCCCAGATTTTTGGCAGGGGGTTGGTATTGATCCACTCGTAACTGCGAGGACCGCCATGGTAGTCGAAATGGTAATAAACGCCAGCACCACCTTTGCGTTGTCTTTCCTCCTCATTGGGCAAACGGCGGATGTAGCCCCAGTTGTCATCGGCCCAAAGCAAGGTGATGTCGTCTGGTACTTTCATGCCTTCGTTGTAATACTCGTTTATTTCTTTATAGAGGCACCATGCCTGAGGAATTTCAACCAAAGGTTTCTTGTATTCTTCGCTCAGGATTTTCTGTTGCGTCTGAATGATGCCTTCAACCATGGCGATGTTGGTCTTCATATCACCTTTCATCTCACTGTCATTTGCTCCACGCAAACCCATGGTGACAACGCTTTCATAGTTCTTATTCCGGCTGATACCATCGCGCCAAAAGCTTTCCATCACATCGGGATGTTTTTTGTAGTCCCAAGGACCCAGCGTACGGGAATACCTCCTGTCCCACTCCTGTTGGGCACGGATCATCGGTTCCTGATGGGAGGTGCCCATGACGATGCCGTATTCATCGGCCAAGCGTGGATTCTCTGCATCATCCTCGTTGAAGGCGTTTCCCCACATGGCAGGCCATAGGTAATTGGCCTTGATGCGGAGCAGCAATTCAAAAATGTGGGCATAGAATTCATGACCATAATTGGCCACTCCGCCACGAATCGGTGGGTTTTCACTGGGTGCGACCTGTCCATATTTCTCTGCAACCCAGTTACTCAGTGCCGGTGCTTCATCGTTGATGAAAATGCCGCGATACTTCACACTGGGACCTTCGGAATAGGTTCCGGCTTTAACAAACAATTGGTCTTGATGGTTGACGGGGACATCGGCCCACCAATACCAAGGAGATACACCTATATTCTCGGAAACATCATATATACCATAAATGGTTCCACGTTTGTCGCTGCCTACGATAACAAGAGCCTGATCCAATCCGGGCATTGGATCGTTAACAACTTGGATGATAAAGTTTTCCCAAGTGTTTTTGATATTGGTTGCATCAATCTTCTTGGATTTAACCAATCCGTCTATCAGCTTGCTTTTACCCAATGTTCCGACCAAAACCGGAAGCGTTTTATTTTTCGGCTTGTCGAACGATATTCCTGGTTCTTTTCCGGTTACCTTACCAATATCCGTTTTCAAATCTTTCAAAGCACGGATGACACCTGGATAATCTTCAGAACTGATATAGAGCGTCGTTGCCTTCTGGGAAACAGAAAGTGGAAATGCATTCTTCACCGGTTCGTTGGAAATATAAGCGGCTCCCCCGATACTCCATACAGGTGAGATTACTGTCACCAACAGCAAGATTGTTAGTGCAGATTTCATTTTTAGCATCATTCGCATCGTTATTTGGCAGTTCCAGTTATAAAGGTTTAAGCAAACGTATATCGTAGACGCCTCCGGCAATTGATCCCGGAGCAGCCTCAAACTTCACAGTTAATAAACCATCGGTATCCTGACGGATCAATTCAGCCGGAATTTCGTATTCCTGACTGTAGAATTTACCACGATTTCCATTTTCAAGTTTGATGGTCTTTAACAATACATTGTCTACCAGAATATTGAATGTTCGGTTTACATCATTGCCAAAATAGGTTACCATCAAAGTTATTTTTTCACCTGTTGGCTTTTTTAGGTCGTAGCTGAACCATCCGTTGGCGTGTCTCCAGTGACGATCCATATTGATGCCCGTCTGACTCCGTTCGAACTGGATATTATGGTCTTTTTCGGGTTGTTGCTCGCCGGGACGCACTTGATCGATGGTCCGATTATCGAGCGCAATCAATTCCTCCTCCTGATGTCGCCGATCTTCCTGAACCTGAACATAGTCTTGCGGAGAAAGCACATTCCAATAGACCATGTATCGGGCATCATGAATCTGATAGAAAGGCTTCAGAATCAAATTTTTATATTTCTCTGGTGAAATTGATCCTTTGACTGAAAAACGGATATCAGCACCTTCAGGTTTGAATAGCTCATCTGGATTCAGTTTGTCCACAATAAAAAACGGTGCCTGATCAATTGGATAAGCAGGTCCGTTGGCGACATGTCCCATACGGCCGCCACCGGCTTCAAGACCAATCAGGTCTGTGGTGTCCGTTTCAGAACCCAGAACCCAGGGGCCATATTCGAATGCTGCCCATTTGGATCCATCCGGCATGTATTCGGCACGTAAATGCATTGGGAGGCGAATTTCTATTACATCACCATCCTTCCATGTGCGGGTCAAGGTGGCATAATGTTCTTCGCCAAGGGTATAGGTGGTTGGCTTGCCATTAATCACAATGGCGAATTCTGTCAGTTTGGTCCACTCCGGCTGACGTAAACGAATGGTAAAAGCAGCACTTTTCTTCAATTTTAATTTCAAGTTGACCTGTTCGCCTTTGGACAAATCGCCCGATTGCGTTAATTCGAGACCTGATTCTTTCCAGTTCAGCACAGAAGGAACATACAAATTCACATACAAATCCTTTTTATCGTGGGCATAAATGAGTTCTCCGTATTTGGTGTGGTTTTCCAAACCGGTACCAACACAGCACCAGAAGGATTCCTGTGCTTGAGAATACACCCTGTAATGACGGGGTCTGACCGGAGTAAAATACACAAATCCACCATGGGGATGCTCGGAAGAAAGGATGTGATTGAACATCGCTTTCTCATAAAAATCCAGGTATTTGGTATCGCCGGTACGTTGCCAAAGCATTTTGGAAAGCTTCAGCATATTGTAGGTGTTGCATGTCTCAGGACCTTCCTTGGTTTCAATCATCGATGAAAAATCGTTCGTGGGATTGAAATGCTCAGAAACACTGTTTCCACCAATAGCGATGGAACGCTCCTGTGAAACATTCTGCCAGAAAAATTCGGCCGCTTTTTCCCAACTGGTGTCGTTGGACAGTTCTCCGATACGTTCAAATCCTATCACCTTTGGAATCTGTGTGTTGGCATGCATTCCAGTCAGTTTGTCCTGTTGTTGAATCAATGGATCCAGCAGGGCACGATGTGAGAACCGTTTGGCAAGTGACAAGTATTTTGGATCACCTGAAATGGCAAATGCATCGGCAAGGACCTCGTTCATTCCGCCTTGCTCCGTTGCCAACATCCGTTGCATCTGAGTGTCCGAAAGCTTTGATGTAAGGTTGTTGCACCAATCACACAAACTAAAGAACATTTGCTTGGCTTTTGAGTTGTTGGTCAACAACCAAGCATCGCGCAGACCGGCAAAGGTCTTGTGCAAATTGTACCAAGGAACCCAAGTGCCCTTCAAGCCATCACTCGTGTTGAAGTTGGCAGTTGGTAAATCATTCCACAATTTTTTACTTCCTGGAGTTCCTCCTAAGAAACCATCACCCGCAGCATCTTGACATTTTTTGAGTTCGTCGATCATATAATTCAGTCGATCAGCTACTTTCTTATCTCCGGTAATGGCAACCGTTTGGGCCAGTGCGGTCAGATAATGACCGGCGGTATGCCCATCAAGTCCCATGCTTTCCCAATTTCCATAAGGTTTGGCTTTGGGTGTGAGGCCTGCTTCCCTAAAAAACGGAGCCGCCAATCGATCCGGATCGAGGGACATGATGTACTCGATGTCCGTTTTCTGAGCTACTAAGAATGGACTTTCCAACAGCTTTACATCCGTCAAAGGAAACAAGGCACGTTGTGCAAAAGTTGTTGTTGAACTTAATCCAGCAAAAAGGAGTGATAACCAAAAAAGCTTTTTCATTATTTATAGAATTTACTGGTTGCATAAACACCGATGGCTGCGCCCTGAAATCCGGTGGCAATTTCTGTACTCAGAATGGTCGCGTCAATAGGTTCGCCGACTTTCATCCAAGTTTTTCCACCATCTGAGGAATAACTGAATGCATAGGCATCGGGCTTGATGGCTTCAACTTTCAATGTCAAAGCACTTTTCGCAGCACTTTCAGACAATGGAATGCAATAGCGATTCATACTGTTTCCCCTCTTGAATGCTTCCAGAAGTAAGGTGGGTTTGTTGGTTGTCGAATCAATGGTTTTTCCGAATCCCATGAAGTATTGTTCGTTCTGGAAGAGTGCAATGCCGGCGAATTCTTTGGGGGATGCCGGATTAAACTTTAGTGTGGTGGTCGTCGTGAAATACCAGGAAGTAATTCGTTGGCAAATGAAGGCAGGGTTCAGACGTTCGAAAAGTCCAACATTTTTAAGATTAAGAGTCAATTGGTTTTTCGAATCAATCGAATAGAAATTTCCAACAGGATTACGAACAAAGATGGCATGATCAGTCAAGCCTTTGGAAGTCCAGAGCGGTCCAGGATTGTAAAAATCAAAACCTTTCTGCTTATTCAATTTTTCCAACTTCAATTGTTCTGCCGATTTATTGACAGAATTGGAAACCGCTTGTCCATCTGGCAAAATGATGGGTTGACCCTCTTTCCAAGTTACAGGCAACATAAAGGTTTCGCGCCCAGTATTGTACAAACCATCCCTGTACGGCATACAAGCCAGAAAAACAGCATACCAGTCTCCCGCAGCAGTTTGAACCAAATCGGCATGTCCAGAAGAGGTTACGGGGTTTTCCCGATCTTTTGGGAGCAAACGCTGGGTCAAAATTGGATTAATTTTACAAGGCGTGAAAGGGCCAAATGGTTTGTCTGCTGTTAATACGACTTCAGAATGCCAATCGGCGGTTCCACCTTCGGCACACATCAGATAATAGATGCCCTTGATTTTGTAAAGGTGCGGGCCTTCAATCCAGATGGGTTTGTCTTCCTTTTTAATTCCTTTGTCAATAACGACTTGTTTGGGGCCAATAGTCTTTCCGGTTTTCCAATTAAACTCGCGAATCCAGATGGCTCTGTGTCCACTGTATTCTGCCTGGTAGGATGGCTCTTCATTATTCAAGATATAGGCCCTTCCATCGTCATCAAAAAACAAGGAAGGATCAATACCACGGACGTCATTCAGTTCGATGGGATCGCTCCAGTTTTGTTTTTTTGGATCGTCGGTTGTAACAATGGACGTACTACCATAACCAGTACCTGTGGTGATCATGTAAAAAAGATTGTTGTGCGGATTGTATTTGATATCCGGTGCGTATACCCCTTGGGACATGGAAGAATTTCTCAGGCTCAATTGTGATTCGCGGTTCAATACATGGCCGATTTGTTTCCAGTTGACCAAATCCTTGCTGTGCCAAATGGGCACACCCGGGAAATAGCTGAAAGTCGAGTTCACCAAGTAGTAATCATCACCCTTCCTGCAGATGCTTGGGTCTGGCATGAACCCGGCCAGAATGGGATTCTGGTATTGGTTTTCCGTTTTTTGTTGTGCAAAACGGTTGACTGCCGTATAGTTAAAGTCCTCAAAAACGGCGGTGTTTTGTGCCATAAGAGTCATGTATGTGCCTAGTGCGGCGATAAATAAAGAGATTTTTTTCATACTATCCACTATTTTTTAAATATTTTGCAGGTTTGATTTATTGCGTTTGATTTCAATTGCAGCACATAAGCGCCATTTCCAAGATGTTGACCAACT
>Ga0302208_10000698_pt1 | contig 15161 bp, 8 predicted proteins | sample II_Fen_E2_3_FD_194577 | JGI IMG/M metagenome (GOLD analysis project Ga0302208, IMG submission 194577) | Peat permafrost microbial communities from Stordalen Mire near Abisko, Sweden - II_Fen_E2_3 | ecosystem: Environmental > Terrestrial > Soil > Wetlands > Permafrost | place: Sweden: Abisko...
TGGTAGATAAACTCAAAAAATTGGCCGACGAACTGGATGCGAAAGGTGGTGATCAGAATTTTAAATTTACCGAGCGCAATCGTCATACCGACGAAAACAACGATACCTATAACCAATTGTGGGATCAGATTGTACTGATTACCGATACAGGAAAGGCGCTGTATCGCGGCATTGATGCTACCAAAGTGGACGATTATACCATTACGTCTATTCTTCAGCGTATAGGTACTTCTAAAGGAGGAAAAACAGGTACTCCTGAAGCTCCGAAAGCCTAACGCAAGTTGATGAAATGAGAATCCCTTCTTGATGTAAAAATTTGGAGGGGATTTTTTTTGTGTAAGAACTAAAAAAAAATCTGCCACCGGATGAGCCGATGGCAGATTAATTATAAATAGAACTTTTTAGAGCTTACTCTTCTGTTACAGTTACATTCTGAATTTCCCAGGTCCCTGCGCTGGCCGTAGAGCTAAGGTATTTAAATCCTAAGCTGATTTTTTTACCTACATAAGCTTTCAGACTGATAGCTCCTGAACTTACAAAAGTATAATCATTATTTGTCATATAGGTTGGTATTGTCAGCTGAGTCCATGTACCAGTACCTGGAAGACCTGAAACATAGTCTGTAGAAACCCACAGGGTGGCTTCACTATTCATAGGTAAAGTTCCGGTTGCAAAAAACTTACCGGTATGATAAAATACAAGTTTAGCAGTCGATTTAGTTGTTAGATCTATACTTGGCGAAATTAGCCAGTTTTCATTATCTTTATTGGCTTTTGCAGAACTATCATATCCCGACATTTTTGCACAAAGATAAGTACCATCCCATGACCATGTTTGAGCTCCGGTGACAATTACCGGAGTAAAGTCGTTCAATCCACTAGCCAGTCCTTTGTAGATTAAAATATCTAACCATTTACCGCCTTTGTATACAAATGATTTGACTCCCTGGCTCCCAGTGTTGGCATTTACCCAGTCAGTACCATTAAATACATATACACTCACCAGTTGTGAATTTTTTGTAGTGTAATATTGATAACGAATTAACTTTACATCTCCTTTTGTACCATTAAAAATTCTTTTCAGGAAAAGAGGAATATAATAATCCGGACTTATAGCACTTGTAAAATCTTTATATTGACCTGGTGTGCCTGTAGCAGTTCCCATGGATGTATAATCAGCAGCCACTAAGGTGTATTTATTGGCAGCCACAATAGTGGTTGTATCAATACTTAAATTGTAATTAACTGTTGCCGATGAACCTTCGTCTACATACGGATATTTTGTCTTTAAAAATAGAGGAATAGATGTACTGGCAGTCGTGCTAGATAGAAAGTATTTATTAGTTCCAATGGCTGTTGCGGTAGCAGAATCAGCCTTGGTTGTAACCGTTGCTAATACGGCTTTGCTAATAGTACTGTAATCGGCTGTAGCCAGTGTGTAGGTGTAAGTGGCTACATTTTTCGGGGCTGCAGCATCTTTATATCCCGAAAAATTATGTTCGTTGTAATCTTCAGAGCAAGATGAAAGTAAGGCTATAACAGCCAAGCTTAGTATAAAATATATCTTTTTCATTGTTTATATTTTGTATTAAATGAAATATGATTCTAATTAAAATCTGATTTTTAAAGTGGTTGACCACGTACGACCAAAACCATAGAATACTTGAGCTGTTTTCCATGTGTGATCCGCTCCATCGGCTGCATCAGTGATGTATGCATTATTTAACACGTTGTCCACAGTACCACTTAAAGAAGCGTTATATTCACCTATTTTAAAGTCATAATGTGCATTCAAGTCAAATGTCACTGCATTTGGAATCATCCATGGTTGAGCAACGTTCGGATTGGAAAAGCTAATTGAATAATTAGAATAGTTTCTGCCGTAGTAGTTACCGTCTAATCCAATATAGAAACCTTTTAATATTTGGTAGTTTAAACCAATTGCAGCAGTTGTTTGAGCTGAATTACCTACACGAATCCCTTTAAGATTTAAACTGACTGAATCTGGTGTAGCAACAACTTTTCCAGTTTTAGTAACCGGTTGTCCATTTGAATTAAATAAATAACCTTTTACGTTGTTTTGCCATTTCCAGTCTCCTAACGAAACCATACCAGTTATTTCTAAATCTTTGATTGGTTTTGAGGCAAAATCGAGTTCAATACCTTTGTGCAAAGCATTTACTCCTTTTAAATTTACATAGAGAATCTCCGTTTGAGTTGTAAAAGTTTGATTCATCGTTTTATCTATCCAATTTGTACGGTAAACATTCAAATTGGCTGTAAAATATTTTGAACGGAAACCATATCCAAGTTCAGCAGAGAATGCTTTCTCGTTTACTGCATTTGAGTTGATGTTGTTGCTTACTGATGACGATGTGAAGACACCTCCTGAGAAAAATGGAGCACGAGAAATATAACCAATATTACCAAATACATTATTCTGATTGTCTATGTTGTAGTTTGCACCACCTTTTGCTGTATAACCCGTGAAGTTGGCTGTTTTTGAACGTTCATTTCCTGCTGTGTAGTAAAAGCGGTCGTAACGCCAGTCGGAAGTGTTTGAACCCGAAAGAGAAATAAATGTACTTAATCCATTTTTATTGTATTCAGCTTGTCCGAAAAGACCTTCACTGGCTACATAACCATCGTAGTCGCGATAAACAATGTCTCCAACTCCCAATTTCTTTGTTGAACCGCTGATTGAATTGTCAACAAAGTAACTGCCTCCATATAAATCGGTGATTTTGTTGGTGTGAGTTCCTTTGTAGTATCGTAAATCCAATCCTCCATAAATATCGATGTCTTCTCCGATTTTAGTTGTATAGGTTGATAATACACCGGTCCATACATGTTTGTTGATGGAAGATGACATAACCAGTTTTGAACCACTGGTGCTTGCTTGATTTTGTGCGTAAATTGCAGCATAGTCAAAAGTTCCATCGGCATCACGGAAAAGAGTATTTGGCACTCCGCTTGTTGATCCGTACCAGTTAGACTGAGCTGCTCCTAATTGTGTGTTTGCCTGACCTGACCAACCACCTCCGGAACCTAATGAAAGATAAACAGCAGTGGAGAGGCTTGACTTTTCATTAATAGTCCAGTAATGGTTTAACGAAATCTGAGGTTTGTGATAATAATTATAGGAAGAAGCTTTTTGTTGACCATTCATATCAAAACCATAGCTGGCATTGTATCTATACTTTAATGGTTGTTTTTGCCATTCAACGATAGTTAGTTTGTCACTAGAGTTTCTTTGATTATGCCATTGAGGAGCACCGAAAGCCGTAAATGACAATTGTTGAGAATCGCTGAGTTTCTTTGAAATATTTACGAAATAGGAGTATCCTTCAAATTGTGTTCCCTGAATATATCCATCACCCTTAGTTTTAGCTCCCATCACCGTGATTGCCCAGTTATTGGCAGTCAAACCGGTAGAAACTGCAAAGCTCATTTTTTCATACCCGTCGTTTCCTATACCGTACGAAGCTGTTCCACCTTTTACGGCATCGGTTGATCGGGTTACAATATTGATAGAACCGCCTAACGAAGGAGCGGCTACTTTGGAAGCTCCTAAGCCGCGTTGAACCTGCATAGAACGGGTTACATCAGCAAGTCCAGCCCAGTTAGACCAGTAAAGTGTACCGTTTTCCATGTCATTCATTGGAACGCCGTTAATCATGGTGGCTATATTTGCAGGTTCAAATCCACGAATGTTGATACGTGAGTCACCAAAACCACCACCTTGTTTAGTAGCATAAACTCCCGGAGTTGATTTTAATATTTCCGGGAATTCCTGTGTTCCTAATTTGTTTTCGATAGTGATCGGGTCTATAACCGAAAGTGCTACCGGAGTTTTGCGACGGATAGCTACTGAAGATGTTACTGTAACATCATTAAGTCCGATAGATTCACTTTCTAAGGCAATATTACCTAAATTCTGATTTTGAGAAGAAATCTGAATCAACTTGTTGGAGTATCCTATATAGGATATTTTAAGTTCCTGTTTGCCTGCCGGTACTTTGATAGCAAAGCTACCATCTAAAGCCGTACTGACACCAGCACCTGTGGCGGGGTTAAGAACAGTTACTCCTACAAGAGCTTCATTAGTGGCCTTGTCGACCACTATTCCTTTTACTAATCCTTGCGAAAACGATAGCTGGGCAATCATAATCACAACAAAAAAAGAGAAAACCTTTTTCATAAAGTGTTGAATTAATTAAACGTAGTTTTAATTTTGTTAGTAATTGCTGCAAATATAAGATATTTGCTGTTAAATACTGTTTCGTAGGCATGAATATTTATCAACAATTTATTACAAAAAACACGACTTGTTTGGTTTTAGCAATTTAAACTGGCAATGTTTGTTTCAAATTGAAATTTATTTTACAAAAAAGAGGTATAAAAACACTGTATTTTCACTTGTTTGTTTATCAATTGATATTTTGAGTGCGAAGGAAGTTGAATGCTTAAATAAATCTTTTTTGTAATACGTGTTGCAAATGTTATACAAAATGATGTTGGAATACACGAATTGCTTGAATATTGATCAATTATTTTAGAAATATAAAAATTATCATACGTTCTACAGCTCATATAAAAAACGCTATCTTTGTATCCTTTTTGTCAGAATGAAAATTTATGGATTATAACGAGAAATTTATGCGCAAAGCCATTGCTTTGTCAGTTGATAATATAAAAAATGGAGGTGGCCCTTTTGGAGCGGTTATTGTAAAGGATGGTAAGATTGTTGCAACCGGTGTGAACCGTGTAACTGCGAATACAGATCCTACAGCACATGCCGAAGTGAATGTCATTCGTAAAGCCTCGAAGAAATTGGGTACATTTGATTTAGCCGGCTGCGAAATATATACTTCTTGCGAACCTTGCCCGATGTGTTTAGGAGCAGTGTATTGGGCTCATTTAGATAAAATGTATTATGGCAATACAAAAGCAGATGCAAAGAATATAGGGTTTGATGATTCGTTTATATACGATGAGATAGAACTGAAACCCGAAAACAGAAAAGTAAAAACTATCCAACTATTATCTGAGGAAGCTATTATAGCTTTTGAAGCCTGGACAAAGGCAGAAGATAAAGTGGAGTATTGAATTGGTTGACTGGATTATTAGTTGATTAGTTGATTGGTTAATTAGTTTATTAGACAATTAGTTTATTGGTTGATTAATGGTTAGGTTTACCTGAATTATTTTACATCCAGATCAATCCAAACCCAATAACCTAATAATTCAATAACCCAATAATTCAATACCCAATAACCTAATAACTCAATAACCTAATAACATAATTAACCATTGACCCTTTCCGATTTCCAACAACTTTATGCCCATCATCCGCAGGTTAAAGCACTTGTACAATGGGCTTCTTCACTCGAATCGAATTTAAAAATTTCCGGTTTGAGCGGCTCTTCGTCTGCTTTGGTCGTTGCTTCTCTTTTTAAAGCTAAGCCCAATACGCATATTATTGTGATGGATGATGCTGACGAAGCTGCCTATCTATATAATGACTTAAAGCAAATTCTTTCTACCGAAGAAGTTTTTTTCTTCCCCTCGTCGTTTAAGCGTGCCATAAAGTTGTCACAGCTCGATACGTCTAACGAAATCTTACGTACCGAAGTGCTTAACCGGCTTGCTAATGTTTCTGCACCTATTGTTTTGATTACTTATCCGGACTCATTGATGCAAAAAGTTGTTTCGGCTCAAAGCATCAAGAACCGTATGTTGCGAATGCGTGTTGGCGAAAGTCTCGGAATTGATTTTGTGACAGAAATGCTTCTCGAATATGGTTTTGAACGGGTGGATTTTGTATATGAACCCGGACAGTTTTCGGTGCGTGGTAGTATTGTTGATATTTTTTCTTTTGCAAACGAGTTACCTTATCGGTGCGACTTTTTTGGTGATGAAATAGAATCAATCCGCATTTTTGATATTGAAACACAGCTATCTCAGGAAAAGAAATCGGAAATAATTATTATTCCTGATTTGCAACTCGACAAAGTTTCTCCTCACGTGTCGTTTTTCGAATTTATACCTGCGAACAGCTGGTTTACTTTTTCCAATGTAGGATTCGCACGCGAGCGTATTAATCAGCTTTACGACGAAGCGCTGGTGAAAGCCAACGAAACGGAGCATAAAACTCCGCATTTAGCCAAAACTCAGATTACCGGCGACGACTTTGTAAAACGGTTGGAAGCGTTCCGCGTTCTCGAACTGGGTGGGAAATCTTATTTTCATGCCAAATCAACCATCCATTTTGATACTTCGCCTCAACCGATCTTTCATAAAAACTTCGATTTGGTTTCCGATAATCTGAATCAGAAACTGGATGACGGATATAAACTTTATATTCTCAGCGATAGCGTAAAGCAGACTGATCGTATTGCAGCTATTTTTGCCGATCGTGGCGTTACTATTCCTTTCCAACCAATAAAGAATACCTTGCACGAAGGTTTTGTGGATCATGATCTGTCTTTGCTTTGTTATACCGACCATCAGATATTTGATCGTTTTCATAAGTTTCAGCTCAAAACAGATAAAACCCGCCTTGGCAAGGTGGTAATGACGCTCAAAGAGCTTAACCAATTCCAGATCGGGGACTATATGGTACATGTGGATCATGGAGTGGGAACCTTTGGCGGGCTGGTCAGAACCAATGTAAATGGAAAGATGCAGGAAATGGTAAAGCTTATTTATAAGGATGATGATATCATTTTTGTAAGTATTCATGCTTTACACCGCATTTCCAAATATAAAGGTAAGGAAGGCGAAGCTCCACGTATCAATAAACTCGGCTCGGGTGCCTGGGAGCGTTTGAAAGAACGTACCAAATCGAAAGTAAAGGATATTGCCCGCGAGCTGATAAAGCTTTATGCCAAGCGCAAAGCCGAGCAGGGCTTTCAGTATTCACCCGATAGCTACTTGCAACAAGAACTTGAAGCTTCGTTTATTTATGAAGACACTCCCGATCAGGTGAAAGCTACAGCTGATGTAAAAAAAGACATGGAATCTACCTTGCCTATGGACCGGTTGGTGTGCGGTGATGTGGGTTTTGGAAAAACAGAAGTGGCTATGCGTGCTGCGTTTAAGGCTGCTACCGATGGTAAGCAGGTTGCAGTACTTGTTCCTACTACTGTGTTGGCCTTGCAACATTATAATTCATTCAAAGATCGTTTTAAGGATTTTCCGGTTACGGTAGATTATTTGAGTCGTGCCCGCAGTTCAGCACAATCCAAGGAAGTCCTCGAAAGATTGGTTAAAGGTGAGATTGATATTATTATTGGCACGCACAAACTGGTGGGTAAAAGCGTCAAGTTTAAAGATCTTGGTTTGCTTATCATTGATGAAGAACAGAAGTTTGGCGTTACGGTAAAAGAAAAGCTTAAAGAAATGAAGGTGAATGTGGATACACTCACCATGACAGCGACGCCCATTCCACGTACTTTGCAGTTTTCGTTGATGGGAGCGCGTGATTTGTCCATCATCAATACGCCTCCGCCTAATCGCTATCCAGTACAAACCGAAATTCATCTGTTTGATGAAGATGTGATTCGCGAAGCCATTCAGTTAGAGATGAATCGAAACGGTCAGGTGTTTTTTGTAAATAACCGCATTCAAAGCATCTACAATATTGAGGGAATGATTAAGCGCCTTGTGCCTGGTTGTCGGGTGGCTGTAGGACACGGACAAATGCCGGCCGATAAGTTAGAGGAGATCATTGTCGACTTTATTGATTACGAATACGATGTGTTGGTGGCTACAACCATTATCGAATCAGGTATTGACATTCCGAATGCCAACACGATTATTATAAACAGTGCACACAATTTTGGTTTAAGTGATTTACATCAGTTGCGGGGTAGGGTAGGGCGTAGTAACCGCAAAGCTTTTTGTTATCTGATGGCTCCCGAAATGAGTTTGCTTACGCCAGAAGCTCGTCGGCGTCTGCAGGCACTTGAAACCTTTGCCGAATTAGGTAGCGGCTTTAATATTGCTATGCAGGATCTTGATATTCGTGGTGCAGGAAATATGCTGGGAGCGGAGCAGAGTGGATTTATAGCAGATCTGGGTTATGAAACATATCAAAAAATTCTGAATGAGGCTGTGCATGAATTGAAAGACGAAGAGTTTGCAGACTTATATGCTGATGAGCGGGCTATGAATGCAGGTTCAACGGCCTTTGTTACCGATTGCCAGATCGATTCAGATTTAGAGGTGTTGTTTTCTGGCGATTATATTGAGAATGTATCGGAGCGTATTAGCTTGTATCGTGAGTTGGATAACATAACTAATGAAGATGAATTGCTTGAATTTGAAAACCGGTTGGAAGATCGTTTTGGAAAAATTCCTGCAGAAGGTAAAAGCTTGATTCTGGTAGTGCGCTTGCGTTGGTTGGCTATGCATTATGGAATTGAAAAGCTAGTGCTTAAAAATGAACGTATGACAGCATTTTTAGTGTCTAATCCGCAGTCGCCTTATTATTCTTCGCCGGTGTTTGGTGCTTTATTGCAATATATGACTTCCCATCCACGTCAGAGTCAGCTTCGTGAACAAAATAACCGTCGTTCGGTGATATTTTCTGGTGTGACAACGGTAGAAAAAGCTTGGGAGATATTGAGCAGCGTTGGTTGATTATTATAAGCTATAATATTTGATTAAATGTTTACTGGATCAACAATCTTGTAACTTGTAACTATATACTTGTAACTACACATATATAAAAATCCCGTGAATCAAATTGTTTGATTCACGGGATTTTTATACGAAAACCGCATTGCCATTAGTTGAGAAAACTCCTAAATAAATAGGATTTGAGGTGTCAGTCTTCTTTGTAATCTGCCGTCCACTATGGATACCCGAAGGCGCAGCCCGCCATTAAAAACCAGCCACTACTCGTTAATTTTTTAACGTTGAGTTTTCCAATCTCAGAACAATGCGGTCGTTTTTTCTGATGCAAAGATATGATATTATTTTGGAATTGTATATCGTCGATAGTATTTTATAGTTAAATATGTACTCCAATATAGTTAAATATACGTTCCAATCAATTATTTAAGCATTCAGTCTCTCATTTAAAATGAGCTATGAAAAAACTCCAGCTAAAATTTCGTTATCTAAAAGAAAATATCTACTTTTGCAACTCTGATTAAAAAAGCACATTAACAAAAAAAGAATTAATAATATAATCTTATGTCGAAAAAAGAAGAAAAGAAGCACGACGAATTGGTAAACGTAGAACATGCATTGACTTCAACTGAGGCGTTTATTGAAAAATACCAGAAGCAAATATTAATGGGTGTTGGTGCTATCGTGCTGGTTGTTTTAATAGTCTTGTCATTCCGTAATTTTTATCTGCAACCACGTGAAGTAGCTGCTGAAAATGAGATGTACAAAGCACAAGCTTTTTTCGCTAAAGATTCTTTCCGTCTGGCTCTCGAGGGGCATGGTGTTGAAGCTATCGGTTTTAAAGAAATTGCTTCCGATTATGGAATTACCTCATCGGGTAAACTTGCATCTGCTTATGCCGGTATCTGTTATTATAAACTAGGACAATACGAAAACGCTGTCAAATATCTTTCTCAATTTGATGGTAAAGATACATACTTTACAACTTCAGTTATTGGTTTGACGGGTGACTGTTATGTGGAACTGGGCGAAACATCGAAAGCCATCAGCTATTTCGAAAAAGCAGCTGATAAAGATAATGTAGTGATGAGTCCTATATATCTTAAAAAGGTTGGTTTGGTATACGAATCGCTTAAAGAACCTGAAAAAGCAGAAAAAGCTTATACGACTATTAAAGAAAAATATCCTAAGAGTCCCGAAGCTACCGATATTGACAAGTACTTAGCTCGAGTTCAAAAATAAATATTTTTTGAAACAACAAATCATAAATGAAAAGCTGCTTCAACAAAATGAAGTAGCTTTTTTGATATATAACAAATAGCTTATTGTTTGTAATTAATCATTAACCATTAAATGTATGGCCACACAGTATCACAATTTATCAGATTACAATGCAGACTTAATGCCTGACAAAAAGAAAGTGTCCGATCAGCAATATGCTATTGCCGTAGCCGATTGGAATCCTCAAATTACTCATGCTTTGCTTCAGGGTGCTATCGATTCTCTGATCGATAATGGTGTTAGAGATTCGCAGATAAAAATAGTTCATGTGCCTGGTACTTTTGAGCTGACTTTTGCTGCCAAGCAATTGTTGGATGATTATTATTGTATTATTGATAATATTAAGGTGCACAAATACTCAGCTATTATAGTTCTTGGCTGTGTAATCCAGGGAGATACGCCTCATTTTGATTTCGTATGTCAGGGTGTAACTTATGGTATTTCAAACCTCAATACACGTACAGATGGCTGTCCTGTCATTTTTGGAGTCCTCACGACCAGTACCTTACAACAGGCACTTGATCGTGCTGGTGGAGTGCATGGAAATAAAGGCGTAGAAGCCGCTGTTACAGCCATAAAAATGGCAAATATAATTTGGTAGTCTTGATAAATTAAGCTATCTTTGCACTGCTTTTGAAAAACAATGGGCAGTTACCAAAGTGGCCAACTGGGGCTGACTGTAACTCAGCTGTCTTTCGACTTCGGAGGTTCGAATCCTTCACTGCCCACGAAACTGATGAGTTGATGTGCTGATATGATGATGTTGTTTATAATCATCACATTGTCAAATTATCACATTATCACATCAAAATTGCGGAAGTAGCTCAGTTGATAGAGCATTAGCCTTCCAAGCTGAGGGTCGCGGGTTTGAGTCCCGTCTTCCGCTCTCAAGAAAAAGAGATTCTGACTTTAGTCGGAATCTCTTTTTTCTTGTATAGTAATGAATCGGATTAATGGGATCAATGTAAATATCCGGTGGAGTAAAAATATTATGCGAAACGATTAGCCAGCCTAAAGATAAAGAATAGTATGTCTTTTACTCCTCTGAATTGAGCTCTAAAAGCTTTAATTTTAGCATTAAAAGATTCCGCTGAAGCGTTTGTACTTCCGTTGTCAAAGTAGTTGATAATAAAAAGGCTGACTAATATTTTTAGACAGCCTCTTTTGTATAAGTAAAAGTTGTTATTTTAAAAAAACGATGAAACCAGAAGTGTTACAGACAATCCAATCAAAATGATGATGGTAGCCCAACCAATGACATTTTGCCATGTTTTGTTTACATACTCTCCCATCACTTCCTTGTTGTTTACCAGCAGTATCATACAAAGTAAAACCACAGGAAGCAATAATCCATTAGCTACTTGCGACCACAAGGTAATTAAAATAAGAGGTGCATTAGGAATCAGTATAATAGCTGCACCAAGAATAATGATAAAAGTAAATAACCAGTAAAATTGTGGAGCTTCTTTCCATTTCTTATCTATACCAGCTTCAAATCCAAATGCTTCGCATACGTAAAATGCTGTTGCAACAGGTAATATAGTTGCAGAGAAAATAGATGCAACAAACAATCCGAAAGCAAAAGTAATTGATGCTAAATCACCGGCAATGGGCTTTAAGGCCATTGCTGCATCTTTAGCTTCGTTAATTGCTATTCCTTTTATGTGTAGGGTTGAAGCACAGGCTATGATGATAAAAAACGCAACTACCACGGTGATAACGCTGCCTATAATAACATCCCACAAGGTGTATTTATAATCAGTAATTTTCAGTCCTTTTTCAATTACAGCCGATTGCATGTAAAACTGCATCCAAGGGGCAATGGTAGTGCCTATAATGCCAATTACCACGGCAAGATATTCTTTGTTATATTTAATATCCGGTTTAATCATTGCTTGCCCAATGTCATGCCAATGTGGTTTCCCCATAATAGCCGAAACTACATATACTAAAAGAAAAGCACTAAATATGAGGAATACACGTTCGCTGAATTTGTACGTGCCTTTCACAACTAACCACCATACAAGCACGGCTGAAATAGGAACACTAAGATACTTACTTATGTTAAAGACCTGCATACTGCCGGCTACACCAGCAAATTCGGTAGTGGTATTACCTATATCGGCAATTAACAGCCCGACAAAAATGAAGAACGTAATTTTTACACCTGCATTTTCACGGATTAAATCGGCTAGTCCTTTACCTGAAACAATACCCATGCGGGCATTCATTTCCTGAACCACCACTAATACGATGAATGCAGGTATCATGGTCCACAGTAAATTGTACCCGTACATGGCACCTGCAATGGAGTAGGTAGTAATTCCACCCGCATCGTTATCCACACTTCCGGTAATAATTCCCGGACCTAAAACAGCCAAAAAGAGAATCAGATTTCGCCAAATGTTTTTTCTTCTTTTTGTGAATTCGCTGTATTGTATCAACGCCATGATCTACCTCCTTTCTTTGTTTTTCCTTTATACATTAAATCTTCTACGATATCATCTATTACTACCATTCCCATTAATGTATTTTCAGCATCAGTTACCGGTATAGCCAATAGATCATATTTTGAAATTATAGAGCCCAGTGTATCAATTTTGTCTTCGTCTTTTACGCAGATAATATCTGTATTCATAATTTCCGAAAGAGTCATTGTTGGTAACGAAATAACTAAATCTCTTAATGACACCGTTGCGATAAGTTTCTCTTCAGTATCTGTAATGAATAACGAATAAATCATATCTGCTTCCGGCTTTTGGATGCGCAGTTCATTCAGGGTTTCTTCAATGGTCATGTCCTCACGGAAAGATAAGTAATCGGTAGTCATGAGGCTACCAACTTCTTTGTCCTCGTATTCCAACAGTTCTCGAACTTCTTCCGAAGATTCTTTTTCCATTTCGTTGAGCAGTAATTCCACTGTCTCGTCCTCCAGTTCATCGAATAAGTCAGCAACCTCATCGGCTGGCATCTTTTCCAATACATCAGCAGCTTTACCAATAGATAAGCTTTCGATAATCTGAGCCTGTGCATAAGGTTCCATTTCTTCCAGTACGTCGGCTGCCTTTTCTTCGTCGAGCGATTCAAATACTTTTGTACGCGATTTGGAACCCATCTCCTCAATGATATCAGCAAGGTCGGATGGATGTAGGCGTTGTAGTTTGTTAGTGGAGTAAGCAAGCTTAATATTGAAATTTGAGCTGTCGAATGCTTCAACATCGTCCCACAAAATATAACGTGTGGGCAAATTTAGCTTTACCAAACTTAATACATTGTTTACCAGATCGGCAACGCCCATACGTCTGAATAGACCTTCGGTGCCGATGTCAACAGCAATGGCATAAGTCCCCGAAGCTATCGAGACTAAACGAATGTCATTTACGCGCACTAGTTTGCGACCATTTATGTCTACAATTTGTCGGTCCAGAATATTCTTTACCAATGGTAAACAATTGTCAACAATTGAATCGGGAAGAAAATCGGTTTGGTAGCAAACGAAAGAGAAACCTCTTAATTTGCTTTCGATTTTAATAAACTCAAAGTTTAAATAACGGATGTCACCGTTTATTTTGGTTTTAAGTCCTACAATAACCGGTCTGAAAGCCTCTTCGTGCGAGGGGCCCGGTTGATTGGTATTTACGATTATGTCCATGACTTTGCCCAAACGGGTTCCGTTCACGTCATAGATCTTACAGCCAGTTATCTGGCTTAAGTAAAATGTGATTTGTGATGTCATTGCCACCTCCTTTTTTTTGTAGATTTAGAAAGTTGGCTGTAGGATAAATGCGAACAGACGACTCCCTAAATCAGGGTGTTTTTTACTAAATTTCGTATCGCAGGGTCGTCGTCCATAATTGGATATTTTTTTAAATTCGGCGCAAAGGTAACCTTATTTTCTTTATTCAATCCTCTGTAAATAATACTTTAACTCTTTTTTTTGTTTTTCAGAGCCTGTATCTGTTTTATTTTTCTGAAGTGAAATACTAATGTCACAGAAGCTTACTCACAACTGTTTGTTGCCACTTTCCATTCTGGACAGAAATTGAATAGACCCCTGTTATATTCAATTTCACGATTATGAAATTCAATTTACCAACTATTATATTCAATTTCATAACTATTAAATTGATTTTCGTAATTATGAAATTCAATTTACTAACTGTTATATTCGACTTCTTTTATGTATTACATTTCCGATTGTGCTTTTTTATAGAAATACCTGGAGCTGACTGTAAAAACAAAGCCATTCAAAATGGAAGCGTATGCGGCACCAAGTAAACCAAAAAAATGGACTGAGATTGAAATTACAATAATGTTGAAGCATAATGAAATCAGACTTACATAGGCGTTGTATTCAATTTTTCCCAATCCAAATATTGCTCCACTTTGTAGTTGAGTGAGTTGTCTTAGGCTCCATCCAATGGCTAACATCGGAAAATAAACCATTGATTGATCATATTTGGATTTAAATATCCAGTGAGTTAAAGGTGGGACGATTACTAATGCTGCCAAAAGAGATATAATTACCCCGGTGTACAGCAATTTATTGTATTTCTTAAATGCAGATGTAAACTGATCTTTTTGATTGGCTAATGATGAAAAATAGGGTGAAGCTATTTGCTGAACAGTGCCCGGAAAGAGCCTTAAAATAACAGTGATTGTTAATGCAAAGCTGTAATATCCAATGTTCTGCATGTCTTTTATAAAGAAACTAAGCAGTATAATGTCAATATAGGCCGATATCTCAGATAGTAGGTTTGCAAACATCGAGGTTTTGGCATATCTCCAAAGTGTTGGGAATGGAGAACGGTTTCTTGTGGAGAAAGCTTTTGCGATGAATGCAGAACCGCAAACCCTGAAACTTACAAACAGCATCAGTATAAAACTTAAATTATATGCCAGATAATAACCTTTGATTCCGAGCCAGCAAGTGAATGAGATAATTGCAATGATGGCAATTAATTTATTCAAAACTGTCAGGTTTGATATTAATTTTATTTGCTTTGTAGCTTGAAAATAAGCTACGAATACCATAAATAATGAATTAGTTACGATCGGAAAAAGTCCCAGTGGAATGAGAGTTTGGATGATTTTATCGGTGGAGAGAATGCCGGAAGCGTTTAAAATAATAATTATAAAATAAAGACTCAATGTAGATAAGGTGGTAAATAACAATGCCGATTGGAATATTTTCTTTTTATCGCTAAAGCTCCTCTCTTCTGAACAGAGTTTTAAAACTGA
>Ga0302208_10000703_pt1 | contig 15149 bp, 11 predicted proteins | sample II_Fen_E2_3_FD_194577 | JGI IMG/M metagenome (GOLD analysis project Ga0302208, IMG submission 194577) | Peat permafrost microbial communities from Stordalen Mire near Abisko, Sweden - II_Fen_E2_3 | ecosystem: Environmental > Terrestrial > Soil > Wetlands > Permafrost | place: Sweden: Abisko...
GGGGTAGGAGTGGGGTACAAAAAGTAATTTTACAGGTTTTTTGTATTAAAAATTAATACTTTTAGAAAAATGGTGTGGACTTTTACTCTAATAGTCCATACTGTTGGAGTAAAAGTCCATACTGTTGCGGCAAAAGTCCATACTGTTGGAGTAAAAGTCCATACTGTTGGAGTAAAAGTCCACACTGTTGGAGTAAAAGTCCATACTGTTGGAGTAAAAGTCCGTACTGTTAGAGTAAAAGTCCATACTGTTGCGGCAAAAGTCCACACTGTTGGAGTAAAAGTCCATACCATTTTTTAGTCAGAAAACACTTATGCGTTGATTATCAGTGGTGAATTATTTTTCAGGTACTTTTGAAGCTTTAAAGTTTATGTAATTTTTTTCTTTGTTTAAAATTAACTCTATTTGTTTGTTTAAATTGTTTCAGACTATGATATCAATACGTGAAAAAATCAATAACTATTTTGATAGGCCTTATCCATTATTTTTATCGACCACAAAGGGGTGGATGCTTCTTGTATTTGCTGTGCCTATATTCGGTGTGCTCATTAATTTTTTGCAGCCATTTGGAGCTCAGGCCTGGCATGCGCCTCATAAATGGATGGTACTTGCGGGTTACGGTATTCTGTATGCCAGTGTGTATATACTTATTTATTGGCTTGGGTCGATCTTTTTTCCGACCCATTATACTGCTGAGAGCTGGACCGTCCGAAATGAACTTCGCGTGCTGGCATTGTATTTTCCGTTGACCATAGTTTTATGCTGTATTTTTACGCTTGTTATGGTGCCCGGACTGCTTGATGATAAGCTAACTCTTTTTGAACTGATAGGCTATAATATGCTGATGGCTGCGATGGCAGTTTATGTTTTCGGTCTGGTTGTCAAAGTACGGCTCGGAAAGAGGATTGTTGATAGGGCAGATAACCCGATGCCCGAAGCTCAGCCGAATGCTGAACCCGAATCAGACGCTATGCCTGAGCCTGAGTCGGAAAATGAACCCGAGCCGGAATCCGGATCTATTCAGGTTTCAACTGATGAACTTGTGTCAGAATCCAAGCCACTGTCCGAACCTGAACCGCAGTCCGAACTTCCGGTTGCTGAAACTCCCCTTCCGTCTCCTACCGTGCCTCTTCCTGTTTTTATTGAGTTCAAAAAAATGCGCTATAAAGTGGGTGACATTCTTTATCTGGAGAGTAAAAAAAATTATATGATTATACATGTTTTGGCTGGTGGGCAGATGACGGAATCGATTGTGCTATATACACTGATAAAAGCTGAGCAGGATCTGGCTTTATTTCCGCAAATCAAACGTTGCCACGACTCGTTTATAGTCAATCTGGATTCTGTTGTTGCTTTCAAAAATAAAAATCATGGACTGGAGTTAACCCTACAGCATTGTAACTCTCCGATTCCGGCATCATCATCATACAACTGCAAATTGATAGAAAACATGCTGTATGATCGTGGAATTTTCAGAAAGTAATATAGGCTGTTTATCCATTTTTTACTGAAATCTATCCTTGATTTTGTATTTTTATCCTTGATTTTGGTTGTACGTCAACATCCCCGGAATAATTTGAAAATAATCATTTTATATTTGCACTGTACAAATTCAAGGGCGGCTATGCAAGCAGAGGGCTTGTTCCGGAACTGTTAGTTAAACTATGCTCCGGCTTGTATGTTCTTTGGGTGCTGTACGAACTATTTTAGTGAGACTAGATGATTCTCTATTATTAACAATCCAACTTATTTATTATGGCGGATAAATCAAGGATACCACGAAGTGCTCCTTTGTTTAACTCTTACATTGTGAATACGACTAATTATCTTTTGGCTGGAACAGCTCCCAATACAAATGCTGCAAGGCTGGGTGTATTGGATTCGGAGGTGACCAGATGGTCAGCTTTAGCCTCGAAGTGGGGTGATGTATTTTTACTTTATTCGGATAAGAAATACACACGTACTACGGATGTTAAAGATCAGCTCCTGTCCATTATTGATGATTTTGTAAAGCTGGACCAAACAAGCCGGATTCTCGACCGGATTGCAGCTTCTCCCAATGTGACGGTTACCGATTTGGAAGTGTTTAATATCAAAGCCGGAATTTTGAAAAAAGCTACGCGTACTATCCCTACAACTCGTTTGACAGACAAAGTTGTTGCCGATATTCAGGCTCTGGGTGGTGGCTCGTTTGCAATAAAAGCAAAATCAAGTTTTGGTGGAGGCACGGCCATTATTGATGGAGCAGACAGTGTACAATGTGTTTACAAGGTAGGTACAACACCTCCTGTTTCGGTGGATGACGACGGTATGAAAACCAATCTTTCGACCAGAGCCAGTTTTAGCATGGATTTGGGAACGGAAAATTCAGGGAAAACGCTTTACGTCTATTTCCGATGGTTTAATACTAAGCATCCTGAACTGGCAGGCCCCTGGAGCATATTGTATGTCACTATTATTCTGTAAACTGTTTGATTGACGACCTTCGGGTAGTTGCTTTAAATCGTATTCTTTCTAAAAACCGATGCCTGTCTGGTACAAGCATCGGTTTTTTTATGTAAAAGTGGATTGGTAGTTGCTGAGAATTTGTTCGAAATTGTCGCTGTTTACATTTATTAATATACTTTATTTGTCTTGTATTATTCTCAGAATGAACATTGTTGAATGATATTTCAAGTTTATTTGACTTTATGATTACAAAACTGCTTGTTTTGTGACATATTTTGATTTAATTTGCGCTTTGTATTTCTATATGTATGTTTTGTGAAGGCTTAATTATTTTTAAATCCTACGTAAAATCCATTTTTTTCAATGAGAGCTATAGTGTGTAATTTAATCTCCATAACAGTAGGTAAACTGAAATGGATAGCGTTAATGGGCGGGTTGAATAAGAAGAGAAACTGCTTGCAGGTGATCATGCTGATCGTATTCTTTTCAACCAGGCTTATGGCTGGCAACGATGCCGCCGGTTTTTCTGCTCCGGCAACAGATATTAAAATAGTAGGTAAAATTACTGACAATGAGGGTTATCCTATGCCAAGTGCAACGGTTGCAATCAAGGGAAAAGCAACCGGAGTGATTACTCAGCCCGATGGTACGTATTCCATTTCGGTTCCATCCGAATCGAGCGTGTTGGAGTTCTCATTTGTTGGGTATACTAAGCAGCAGTTTACTGTAGGTTCCCATACGGTGATTAATGTGGTGCTGAAACCGGATGCCACTTCGTTGAAAGAATTGGTAGTAGTAGGTTATGCTGTTGAAAGAAAGGCATTATTAACCGGTGCGGTGAGTGTTGTAAATTCCGAAACAATGAGTAAAATTCCGGTATCAACTCTCGATGGGGTGTTACAGGGACAAACCAGCGGAGTGCAGGTAACACAAAACTCGGGAACTCCCGGAGGCGGCATGTCGGTCAGAATTCGTGGTGTGAGTTCCGTATCGGGCACTAACCAACCGCTGTACGTTATTGATGGAATTCCCGTAACTACGGGCGATTATGCACAGGTAGGATACGAGGGACAGGGAACCAATGCTTTGTCGGATATAAATCCCAGTGATATCGAATCTGTAACTGTTTTAAAAGATGCTGCGGCTGCTTCTATTTACGGAGCACGCGCAACCAATGGGGTGGTGGTGATTACCACCAAACGGGGTAAAGCGCAGAAAAGTACTATCAGTGTAAATCTAATGCACGGCATACAGCAGCTTAGCAAGCAACTCAAGATGTTGGATGCCCGTGAATGGATGGAATACCGGAATGATTTGGCCGGTTCGCAGGTTTATTCACAAAGTCAGATGGATAATATAACGACCAATACGAACTGGCAGAATGAAATTTTCCGCACAGCACCTACCACCAAGGTAGAATTATCGGCTTCAGGAGGAAATGAAAAGACTAAATTTTATATAAGCGGCGATTATTTTCAACAGGACGGTATTTTGAAAGGAACAGACTATAGCCGGCTAAACAGCCGATTGAATCTGGATCATTCCTTAACCGACAAAGTGTCTATAGGTGCCAGTCTGGGTATATCGTATGCCAAAACCGACCGTGTTGAAGGCGATCAGTCCCTACAGGGAGTGTTGCCAAACGGAATCTCCACACCGGCCATTTATCCTGTGTATAATTCCGACGGGTCTTACAATCAGGACGGACCGTATTCTAATGCTATTTCTATTGTTGACGGAGCAACAAACCAAAACTTTTCATTCCGCACCATTGGTAATACATTTTTAAACTACAACATTATTCCCGGCCTGACTTTCTCTACCAAATGGGGAATCGATTTCCTGAATTTCAGGGAGCATGCCTTTGAGTATAATACGGTTCAGGGACAAAAATATAATGGATTGGGATTTGAAGCATATAACAACGTAATGAATGCCGTTTCGAATAATACGCTGAAATATCACTTTTCGGTCAAAAAACATGATTTTGATATTTTAGCCGGTTATAGCTTTGAAAAGAAACAAAACCGCTATTCGTATACACGTGCTCAGGATTATCCTGATGAAAGTTTGCAGTATACTGTTTCGGCAGCTACTATCGTAGAGTCCTATGCAAATGCGTTGGATGAAGGAACCGAATCATTTTTTGGTCGCTTGAATTACAACTATGACAATAAATACATTGCATCCTTTTCGGGCAGAGATGATGCCTCTTCCAAATTCGGGTCTAACAATCGTTGGGGATTTTTTCCTTCCGGTTCGCTGGCATGGCGCGTGGGTGAAGAAAAATGGCTACAGCTTCCGAAACAGATTAGTGAATTGAAAATCAGAACCAGTTATGGTCTGACAGGAAACGATGATATAACCCCGTTTTTGTACAAAGCTTTGTATGGTGTCAGCAAGTACGATGGAAAATCGGGATACTTCCCAGACAATATACCGAATCCCGATTTGAAATGGGAAACTACCGCTCAGTTTGATGTCGGGCTCGATTTGGGCTTGTTTAATAACCGCATTACGCTGACAGTGGATTACTATAACAAACAAACCAAAGATTTACTGCTCGATCGTCCGTTACCCGAAAGTTCAGGTTATTCAAGCATTACTGAGAACATCGGGCGGGTCGAAAACAAAGGTTTTGAATTTAGCTTGTCAACCGTCAACCTGGATGGCAAATTTAAATGGAACACGATGATCAATGTGTCGGCCAATCGAAACAAAGTGTTGGAATTATACAATGATACGCCTATTGATTATAACACTCGTGGAAGTAACCGTGTGATGGTGGGGCAGCCCATAGGTGTTTTTTATACGTATAAATGGCTGGGTATTGATCCTTCTACCGGTGATTGTGTTTATGCCGATTTAAATAAGAATGGGAGAATTGATGAAGGTGACCGGACCGTTGTGGGAGACCCTCAACCCGATTTTACCGGAGGTATTACCAATAGCTTTAGTTATAAAGGATTTGATTTAAGTATATTCCTTCAATTTTCGTATGGCAATGATGTGTTCAACGGTTCACGTATGTACCTTGAATCGCTCACAGGCGGAGATAACCAGCTGGAATCTGTTACCCGTCGGTGGAAAAATGTGGGTGATATCACCGACATTCCCCGGGCTACTTCCGATGCTACGGCTACAACCAACAACCGCCGTTCTTCTTCTCGCTTTGTCGAAGACGGATCGTATCTGCGTATCAAAAACGTGAACTTAGGATACAGCTTTAAAAAGGAGTGGCTAAAAAAATTAAAACTGGAAAGTCTCCGGGTATACGTTACGGCTCAAAATCTGTACACTTTTACGCATTATAGTGGCTTAGATCCCGAAGTGAATTATGCCGGCAACGACAATACAATTATAGGTGTTGATTTTTTCACCTATCCACAAGCAAGAAGTTATAATTTTGGTGTTAATATAAAGTTCTGAGAAATGAAACGAATATATAAATATTGCTATCAACTGATAGTCCTGAGTTTTTTAGCCGGTCTGGCTGCTTGCAATACGCTGGATGTAGAACCTGCCGATAAAATAACGGCCGAACAGGCTTATAAAAACAAAGCTGGTATTGAAAAAGGTATTTTGGGAAGTTATTCTGAACTTCAGAGCCTGAGTTATTATGGCCGTGCTTATTTGATTACTTCCGATTTAGCTGCCGATAACCTGGTACATCCTACCGATGCCACGGCAGCCGATTATGCCGAAATAGACAATAATGTTATATCAACTGAGAATGGCGTGGTTGACGGAATATGGGCAAGTGCTTATTCGGCCATCAATGTTGCTAACAGCATTATTGATCAGGTTCCGGGAATGGCTGGTATGACCGACGACGAAAAGGCGGCTGCACTGGCTGAGCTTTATTTCTTAAGGGGATTGAGTCATTTTAATCTGATGAATTTTTTCGGGGCTGTTCCCATCAAAACAACAGCAACCGTAGGAACCAAAAATCTGGACGTACCCAGAAATACAACTGCCGAAGTTTATACACAGATCATAAGCGACTTGACCTATGCAGAGGCACATCTGACTGCTTCTGCTTCTACAAAGACCCGGGCATCTAAATATGCAGCAACTGCCCTGCTGGCACGGGTATACCTGTATCAGGGAAACTATGCATTGGCATACGAAAAAGCCAATGATGTGATTACAAAAGGCGGATATACTTTATTACCTGCTTTTAGTGATATTTTTGCTGCCGACGGAAGCGCCGAAACCATTTTTGAAGTGGAATTTGATGCCACTGATCGCAATCGCATTGCAGAATACAATTTCCCGAAAGTATTGAACGGAAGAGGTGAAGTAAAACCGGATCCGGATTTGGTGAGCGCTTATACGACGTCAGATAAACGCTTTGCTGCCAGTATTGCCGATAGTGTAACGTATAATTATGCAAAGAAATACAACGATTTGAGTCTGGGTGATAAAAACGTGATTGTATTGCGTTTGGCCGAAATGTATCTGATACGGGCTGAAGCCGAAGCACATTTATCAACTGGTGTTGTGTCCGATGTTCAGGATGATGTAAACACTATTCGTAACCGTGCCGGTCTGGTAAATACCGATGCTGCTACCATGTCTGATTTGTTATTGGCCATAGAAAAAGAACGACGACTGGAATTTGCATTTGAAGGACAGCGCTGGTTTGATCTGGTTCGCACCAATCGTGCCACTGATGTATTACCTGGCGTAAATAAAGCCTATAAAATGTTATTTCCGATTCCTTTGTCGGAAATTAACGCGAATTCTAAAATGACACAGAATCCCGGATATAATTAAAACACAGAATAAAAGATGAGTATGAAAACAACCCTATTTTATTGTTTATTGGTCATTGCATCGGCTGTAACTTTTACTTCTTGTTCCAAAGACGATGACAATACGATTGCAAAAAAGGAATATACAGGTATCTATTTTATGGATACCGATAATAAAGATATAGAAACGCTGGCTATTGCCGGGGGTAGTCCTAAGGCGCTGGCGAGTGGAATTGAAGGTGCAGGCATTGCCTATGATAAAGCCAACGAAAAAATCTATTACAGCGATTTTGCCGACAGCGATACACCCGATGGTAAAATAGGAAAAATGGATGTAGGTGGTACCAACCCCAAAGTGATAGCCTCCGGTATCCAGGATCCTTATAGTATTGCTTTAGATGTGAATGCGAATAAGGTATACTGGGGTGATGGTGATGGTAATGTGTCGCGTTGTAATCTAAATGGCGATAGTTTGGAAACCGGTCTTATCACTATCGACGGTGGTGCTATCCGCTCGGTAGCACTGGACCTGGTCAACAAGAAGCTTTACTTCTGCGATGCGAATAATAACAATATGTATATCGCCAATCTGGACGGTTCAAATAAAAGTATTATTATGACAGGATACTACGGATATGCTATTGCTGTAGATAACACGAATAATAAAATATATTTCGATGCCCAGAGCGACGATGGCTCTGTAAGCGGATTGTACCGTGCTAATCTGGATGGTACGAGCCCTGTTGAAATTGATAACACACAATCGCGTATTTTTGGTATTGCACTCGATGTGGATAACTCCAAAGTATATTGGTCGGGAGCTGATGTGCAAGAAATTTATCAGGCCAACTTAAACGGAACTAAGAAAGTAACCTTAGCCACCGGCTTGGGCAAACCACGCGGTATGTTTTTGAAATATTAATTAATCCATTAAAGATCGACGAAAATGAAAAATATTCCAGCTTTATTAGCTTTAGTGGTTGTTGCCTTGCTATTCAACTCTTGCGCAAAAGATGATTTTCCTGTACCGGCAGCCAGTACTGTTTCCAAATTCAGCTTTACTATCGATAATGATAGTTATATTCCGGCTAAAGCTACATTTACCAACAAATCTATTGTTCCCGCAACTGTGGGCAATGCTTATTATACATGGAACTTTGGTGACGGAAGTACCTCCACCGAAGAAAATCCGGTTCATACTTTTGTTGATCCGGGAACGTTCACGGTTAAACTGGCCGTCAAAACAGATATCTCGTTGGAGATAAGCGAATCTACTCAAACCATTGCCGTTATAGACCCCAATGCATCTGGTATTGTGACTTATTTTACCGATGGAAGCTTGGTGTATAAGGGCTTTTTAAATGGCACAGCACCTGCATTCTCGGCTTTGCCCATTGGTCCTTTCAATGATTCTTATGGAATGGCTATCGACACACTAAATTCAAAATTGTATATCTCTGATTCGGGGGATGGTATCATTTATCGGTACGATACAGAGACGGGTGATATAATCACATTTAGAAGTGGTTTGTCGGGCCCCGATGGATTAGCTATTGACTTTAAAGCCGGAAAGTTGTATTGGGATACCGATGATGGTATTCAACGCACCAGCTTATCGAGTACTACTCCAACCGATGTCGAAGACTTTGTTACTGGTCAGAATAACGATCCCGAAGGAGTTTCCATCGATGCTACCCATAATAAATTGTATTGGATTAACTACGATGGCGGTGTTTGGTCTGTCAACCTGGACGGTACAGCTAAAACTGAACTTTTACCAGATCCGGAAGGTGGTTCTACACTTGTGGTAGGTAATAAGCTGTACTTCGATTATTATGTAGCAAGCGGTGATATCCAGTTAAAATCAACTGATTTGAGTGGTGGCAATATGAGTACTATTACTACCGGTATTACTAAATACGTGTTTGGTTTAGGATACGATGCTACCAATAAAAAAATCTATTGGGGAGACCGTAGTGCGGGTAAGATTATGCGTGCGAATCTGGATGGATCTGGTGTAGAAACATGGTATACAAAAGCCGATTCCAGTCCCAGAGCTATAGTGTTTGGAAAGAAAAAATAATTAGTTTATATGAGAAAAATAGTAATGATCTGCATGCTTGCTGCCTGTATACTGGCAACTACTACAACCTATGCAACAACAAAAAAAGGTAGCCTCCTTATTATTGGTGGAGGGAAAGTGAATGTTTCTATGCGTGACCAAATGCTGAAGGCGTCGGGTCTGGACAAAGGCGGCTATATGGTTATCCTACCCATGTCAAGCGAAGAAGAGCCTCTGGTGAATGCCGAAGAAATTCGAAGCGTTTTTAAAGACATACCCAATTTAAAAATATATACCTACAATATTCAAAAGGGAGATCCTGTATCGGCAGAACGACTGGATTCTATCCGCAATGCTTGTCTGGTATTTATCTCAGGGGGCGATCAGATGCGCTTTTTATCTATAACTAAAGGAACGGGTATCAATGAAGCCATTCACGCTGCTTATAATAAAGGTGCTTTAGTTGCAGGAACCAGTGCCGGTGCTTCGCTGATGAGTAAGATCATGGTTACGGGTAATGCCTTAAAACATCCGGATGATAATTTTACTTGCATTGAAGCCGGAAACGCCGAGACCAAAGAAGGACTGGGCTTTCTGGAAAACGTTACTATTGACCAGCACTTTGTGGTACGCAAACGTTATAACCGCATGCTATCCTACGGACTCGAAACTCCCAACCATATGAGTGTTGGAATTGATGAAGCAACCGCTATATTTGTAGAGGGTAAAAAAGCAACTGTGTTTGGTGTAAGTCAGGTAATTGTGTTGCGAAACAAAGGTGCTAAGATTGTTAATAAAAACGGGCAACTAAGCGCTCAGGGCCTTAAACTGGATGTATATCTGGCCGGCGACAGTTTCAAAATTTATTAATCAGGTAGCAAAAGCAGCTCGTAATAAATAACTAAGATGATTCCCAATGATGGTGGATATTTTTCCGTATTCACCTCATTGATATATTAGATAACATATACCTATTAAAACAGAATGGCTTCAAAAAAAAAATTTCCTCATACCTTTGTCATTATCTTCTCCCTCATTGCTATTGCGGCTATATCTTCCTGGTTTGTTACCGGAGGCGAATTTACGCGCACTCAAAAAGTGCTTCCTGACGGTAGCTCTAAAAATATCATCCTTCCGGATTCATACCATGCTGTGGATAGTAATCCCCAGACCTGGCAGGTTTTTTCGGCTTTGTTTGACGGCTTTGTAGGCAAGGCGGACATCATCATCTTTATTCTACTGATCGGAGGCTCTTTTTGGGTGATGAACGAGAGTAAAGCAATTGATGTTTCAATACTTGCTTTATTAGACTTCACAAAGAAACTGGAGCGCATAAAATGGATTAAAAAGATAGGTGTCAATAATATCATTATTGTAATTATAATGACGGTATTTAGTACATTTGGGTCGGTATTTGGGATGAGCGAAGAAACCATCGCTTTCATTATCATCTTTGTACCTATGGCCATTAGTATGGGGTACGATTCCATTGTAGGAGTTTGTCTGTGTTTTTTTGCTGCCGGACTCGGCTTTGCAGGTGCTACCTTTAATCCGTTTACCATCGGACTTGCTCAGGGATTATCTGACCTGCCGCTTTTTTCAGGAATAGAATACCGGGTTGTTTGCTGGGCAATTATAACGTTTATAGGTATCGCTTTTATTTTGCGTTATGCAGCCAAAATAAAAAAAGATCCGACAAAGTCACCTGTATATGAAGCCGATGAATACTGGCGTAACCGCAACGCCGGTGAAACTGAAAAGATCAAATATGAAACTCCCCGGTCAGCCTGGATTACTTTTGGTTTAGTAACTATAGTTATGGTGCTGTTTTCCATTAAGTTTACAATATCTCATCTGAAAGTGGGTCAATGGGTCGTTGATATACCAATCATTCCTATACTAACTATTTTCTTTGTGCTGAGTAGTCTTGGAGCACTCCGTAAATCGGTTCATTTTTTTATTCTCAACCTATTTGTGTTTACCATCTTGTATTTAATTGTGGGCGTAATGGGTTACCAGTGGTACGTGATGGAAATATCCACCCTCTTTTTTGCCATGGGCATAGCGAGCGGAATGGCCATGAATTATTCGCCCAACAAAATTGTTGAGCTGTTTATGGCTGGTATTAAAGATATTCTGTCGGCAGCACTTGTGGTTGGTTTGGCCGGAGGTATTATCGTCGTATTGCAAAACGGCAAGGTTATTGACCCTATGTTGCATAGCATTGCCGGCAGTATGCAGAATGTCGGGAAGTTTGCATCCTTAAGTATTATGTATGGCATTCAGACGGTTATCAATGTTATTATTCCATCCGGATCGGCCAAAGCAGCTTTAACGATGCCGATTATGGCACCGTTTTCAGACCTGATTGGTGTGTCGCGTCAGGCAACGGTTATGGCGTACCAACTAGGTGAAGGATTTACCAATATGCTTACACCTACTTCGGCTGTCCTGATGGGGGTATTGGGCGTGGCTAAAATACCATTTCAAAAATGGGTAAAATGGGCATGGCCTTTGATTTTGATTCTGTTCTTAGTTGGATTTTTGTTGCTTATTCCAACAGTAACTATGAAATTAAGTGGATTTTAGAAGAAAATTGAACTATCAAGAAAATTATTAAATTTAGAACTAAATGTATCTTAACTTCTTAATGATTTATATAATAGATTAATATTTGAAATCAAACCATTAAGGAATTAAGGATATTTAGGTCTTAATATATCTCAACTTCTTTATGGTTCAAACAATAGATTAATGGTTTGAAAAACTAACTGGTAAAAATATTATAAAATGATTCTGATTAAAAATATAGCTGTTTATCAGCCTGCCTATTTAGGTGTAAATGATGTTTTGGTAGGTGGTGAAAAGATTATTGCCATTGAAAAATCCATTGATATTTCGTCTTTGAAAAATATGAACATCACCGTGATTGATGGTACAGGTAAGAAATTGATTCCTGGTCTGATAGATGCACATGCACACATTGCAGGAGCAGGTGGTGAAGGAGGTCCGGCTACACGAACTCCCGAGATGCAACTTTCGCATATGATTGATGGTGGTATTACTTCCATCGTGGGTTGTTTAGGAACCGATGGTTTTACGCGTTCATTGCAATCGGTGTTGATGAAGGTAAAGGGTCTAAAGCAAGAAGGAGTTTCTGCATTTATGTACACCGGAGCATATCAGGTGCCAACACCTACTATGTTTGGAGATGTGGCAAAGGATATTGCTATGATTGAAGAAGTCATTGGTGTCGGTGAAGTGGCACTGTCCGATCATAGGAGTTCTTGTCCCACTACACCGGAACTTATCCGATTGGTAGAACATGCCCGGGTTGGTGGTATGTTGGGAGGAAAAGCAGGTATCGTGAATATCCACATGGGTGATGCTAAGAATCCGTTTCAACCGATTTACGATGCGGTGAATAATAGCGAACTGAAGCTAACACAATTTTATCCTACGCATTGCACTCGTAATCCCTACATTTTTGAAGATGCTAAGAAATACGGCGTGCATGGATATGTAGATCTGACTGCCAGCTCGTATCCTTATGATATGGAAAATGAAATTAAACCGTCTAAAGCTCTTGGTTTGCTGATGCAGGCAGGTGTTCCGCTGGAGCATATCACTTTTACATCCGATGGCAATGGTTCTTTACCACTGTTTGACGAACAAGGCAAACTGATTAAAGTGGATATGGGTTACCCCAGTTCAATTTTTACGGAGTTGAGAGATGCTGTTTTGCAGGAAAACATGAATTTGGAAACAGCTGTAAAGGTGGTAACTTCGAATGTTGCTGATATTTTGAAACTCAAAGGGAAGGGATACATTGCTGCCGGTAAAGATGCCGATCTGGTTGTTATCGATGCCGATTTTGGTATTTCGGATGTCATTGCCCGCGGACAATTATTTACCCATAATTATAAAAGATTGAGAAAAGGAATGTATGAATAATTACAAACCTTATTTGCTTTAGTATTCACAATAAAAGATTGATAAATGAAGAAGCTACTTCTACTGTTGCTAATAATCCCTATGCTGGTTGTTGGGCAGGAACTAAAAACACCGCTTGAAAAAAACAATTTTTCCCGACCAACCACGTATGCCGAATTATCGGAATACCTCAACCAGTTGGTTGCACAAAACCCAAAACTCACGCTGGAAGTAATCGGGCAGACTGCAGAAAATCGCAATGTGTACGCGCTCAAGTTCTCATCATCGCAGTTTGGCAAAGACCCAAAGAAACTAAAAGTCTTGATTTTTGCACAGCAACATGGCAACGAACAGTCGGGCAAAGAAGGTGCTTTGCTATTGGCTGCCGAACTGCTAAAACCGGAGAACCAATATCTGTTTGAGCATGTTGATCTGGCACTCGTACCTCAGGTTAATCCGGATGGTGCGGAACAAAATAAACGTCGTAACGGGCATAATGCCGACCTGAACCGGAATCATCTGATACTGGAAGAACCTGAGGCGATTGCTCTCCATACTTTTTTCGATAAATATTTTTTTGACGTAAACATGGACGTGCATGAATATGCTCCCTATTTTAGTGAAGTATGGAAAAAATATGGATATCGTTGCAACTCCGATGAATTGATCGGGGTAAATACTAACCCGAATATTCCTGTTGAAATACGTGATTTTTCTAACAATGTCTTTGTGCCGTTTTATCGCAACTATCTGACCGAAAAACAGTATTCAAGTTCTATTTATGCACCCGGCGGGCCCCCTGAACAAGATTACATTCGCCATAGCACATTTGATATAAATGACGGACGCCAAAGTTTCGGGATACAAAACTCTTTTTCGCTTATTCAGGAAGGACTGAACGGTTTTGATACTTTTAAAGATAGTATAGAGCATCGTGCCAAAGGTCAAGAAGCAGGTATGCTTGCTCTGCTTGAATTTACCGCTCGGAACCACAAGCAGATTAAAGAAATGGTAGTCAGTCAACGTCTGAATTTGATAAAGGGACAGCCTGAAACCGTTGCCATTCAGTTGGAACACGTAAGAAACGGGAAGCAACATCCATTGCCGGTTTATTCGTATTCCACAGGTAAGGATAGTATTATTATGGTCAAAGATTATCGCCCTGTAGTAAAACCTATCACCAGCGTTTCTAAACCGGAAGGATATCTGATTCCTAAAAGCAGCAAACTATTATTGGATTGGGCAAGACGTCATAATTTTTCAACTTCAACTTATAAGACATCGGCTAATCTAAAGATTGAGCAATATGAAGTGGCAGCTATAGACTCAATGGATTTTGAAGGCGATATAATTGTCAACCCCAGAGTAAAGGCCGTAACAATAAACTCTGCAATAAAAGCTTCCGATTATATATATATTCCAACGGCACAGCTCAAAGGCAATTTGATTGTCATTGCATTGGAACCCAAATCAGAACTGGGACTGGTGACTTATGCAGGCTATAGTCAATTGCTGAAAGCGAATGAGAAGTTCCCTGTATTGCGGGTTGTGAAGAAGTAAGTTTAAAAGAAATTGAGCCATTTTAGAACTAAATAATATCAACATCTAAATGGCTTAAATCATAGATAATTCAACCTAAGATAATTCAACCATTAAGGAATTGAGGAAATTAAGATCTTAATTTCCTTAACTCCTTAATGGTTTTAAATAATAGATTAATTATTGATTTAAATAATAGTCTAATGTTTAAAATTAAACAATTAAGGAATTAAGGAAATTGAGAACTAAATAATCCGAACTCCTTAATGATTGAAATAATAGATTAATGATTCAAATGTGTATCCATTTAAAAATATAGTGTATGAAGATAGATCGTATTGAGCTCATCCATATCAAAATGATATTGCGGGCACCGTTTGTTACTTCGATGGGTGTGGAACTGGACGAAG
>Ga0302208_10000714_pt1 | contig 15084 bp, 10 predicted proteins | sample II_Fen_E2_3_FD_194577 | JGI IMG/M metagenome (GOLD analysis project Ga0302208, IMG submission 194577) | Peat permafrost microbial communities from Stordalen Mire near Abisko, Sweden - II_Fen_E2_3 | ecosystem: Environmental > Terrestrial > Soil > Wetlands > Permafrost | place: Sweden: Abisko...
CGGCATCCATCACGAGGCTTTTTTGAAGCGTCTGGATAAACTGGCGGCATTCTTCCTAAGCCTGAAAGATGCTTCCGATAAACCCATTCCCGTTATTTTCCGAATGTATCACGAAATGAGCGGTGCTTGGTTCTGGTGGGGTTCCAAACAATGCACCCCGGAGGAATACAAAACGCTTTACCGCATGACCGTCCTTTATTTGCGCGATGTCAAGCACGTGCACAATCTGCTTTACGCCTATTCTCCCAGCCATGCCAATGATGAAGCTACTTTTCTGAAGTATTATCCTGGAGATGAATGGGTTGATGTGGTCGGTTTCGACTGTTACCTCTACCCGGACGGTACCGATAAAGGCCTGGAAACGTATAAACTGAACATGACCGGTGGCCTCAAAACGGTAACCGCATATGCTGAACGCACGGGAAAGTTGGCTGTCATGGCCGAAACCGGTCTGGAAAGCATAAAAATTCCGGATTATTTTACCAACATCCTAGGACCTTTGGTCAAGCCGTATCCAATCAGTTATGTACTGCTATGGCGGAACGCGTCATCCTCCAAATTGAGGCAGCATTTTTACGTACCCTTCGCCGGACAACCCACGGCCCAAGATTTCAAGACATTCACAAAAAGTGACCGAATCCTGATGAGCAAAGATGTGAACCTGTACCGAACAAACCCCTGATTATTCCAATAACTCCCACTATATGAATGACTTTAAACACGCTTTGGAGGAACTCGAAGCAACCCACGAACAATTTTTGAACAGGAAGAATCACCCTGTTGAATCCAATAATGGCGTATACACCCGGTATCAATACCCGATTTTGACCGCCAACCACATTCCCTTGGATTGGCGTTACGATTTTAATCCGGAAACGAATCCCTGGCTGATGGAACGCATCGGAGTCAATGCCGTCCTGAATTCAGGCGCCATCAAATGGAAGGGTAAATACCTGCTGGTGGTTCGTGTGGAAGGAGTGGACCGTAAATCGTATTTCGCCATCGCCGAAAGCCCGAACGGAATCGATCAGTTCCGTTTCTGGGAGGAACCCTGCACGATACCGGAAACCGAAAACCCAGACACGAACGTGTACGACATGCGCCTGACTGCACATGAAGACGGTTGGATCTACGGCATTTTTTGCAGTGAACGCAAAGATCCGAATGCCCCGGCCGGTGATTTATCTGCTGCGGTGGCCACTGCAGGCATCGTCCGCACCAAAGACTTGAAGACCTGGCAGCGCCTGCCGGACTTGATAAGTGCCAGCCAACAACGAAACGTTGTGCTTCATCCTGAATTTGTTAACGGGAAATACGCGCTTTACACCCGCCCACAGGAAGGATTCATCGATACCGGCAAGGGCGGCGGCATTGGCTGGGGTTTGGTGGACGATATGACCAAGGCAGACGTAAAGGAAGAAGTCATCATCAATCAACGCTACTATCACACCATCAAAGAAATGAAAAATGGGGAAGGCCCGCATCCCATAAAGACCGAAAAGGGTTGGCTGCACCTCGCTCACGGTGTCCGGAATTGTGCTGCAGGTTTGCGCTATGTTTTATATCTTTACCTCACCGATTTGAAGGATCCATCCAAACTCCTTGCCGAACCTGCCGGCTATTTTATGGCTCCGGTAGAGGATGAGCGGATTGGTGACGTTTCAAACGTTTTGTTTTCAAGCGGTTGGATTGCAGAAGACGACGGCAAGGTATTTATTTATTATGCCTCTTCCGATACCAGAATGCATGTCGCCACATCGACCATCGCTCAATTGCTGGATTATTGCCTGAATACACCGGCCGACGGATACCGTTCTGCCACTTCCGTTGAAACTATTAAAGCATTGATTAAAAAAAATAAATCCCTATGAAACAAGTCGTTGCGTTGCTACTTTTTTCGATTAGTCTGTCACTATCCGCCCAAAAGTTCGAAGGTTTGGCGTTAACTCCGCCCATGGGCTGGAACAGTTGGAACAAATTCGCCTGCGACGTGAACGAGGCCAAAATCCGCGAAGTGGCCGATGCCATGGTTTCAACCGGTATGAAAGACGCTGGTTATGAATACGTTGTAATAGACGACTGCTGGCATGGGGAACGCGATGCACAAGGTTTCATCACTGCCAATGCGGAACGGTTTCCTTCGGGCATCAAAGCCTTGTCCGATTACATCCATGCCAAAGGTTTGAAGTTCGGCATCTATTCCTGTGCCGGTTCCAAAACCTGTGGAGGCCATCCGGGCAGCCAGGGACACGAGTTTCAGGATGCGCTCACCTATGCCTCTTGGGGTGTGGATTATCTGAAATACGACTGGTGCTACACCGGCAAACGGAATGCGGAGGAAGCCTATACGACCATGAGTCAAGCCCTGCGCGCAGCTGGACGTCCTGTCGTTTTCAGCCTTTGTGAATGGGGTGGAAATAAGCCTTGGGAATGGGCCAAACCGGTCGGCCACCTTTGGCGCACCACGGGTGATATCTACAATTGTTTTGATTGTATCAAGGATTACGGCGGTTGGAAATCCTGGGGTGCCATGCAGATTCTCGACCAGCAAGACGGATTGCGCAAATTTGCAGGCCCCGGTCATTGGAACGACCCCGATATGCTGGAAGTCGGCAACGGAATGCCCGTGAACGAAGAACGTGCCCATTTCACGATGTGGTGCATGCTGGCAGCTCCGCTGATAGCCGGAAACGACCTGCGATCCATGACCATCGAATCCTTGGGTGTGCTTTCAAACCGGCAGGCCATCGCCATCAATCAAGATTCCTTGGGCATCCAGTGCTTCCGCTACGAAATCAAAGATAGTGTGGAAACATGGCTGAAACCACTACAGAACGGACGCTGGGCCTTGTGTTTTCTGAACAGGAGCACCAGTCCGAAAAGTATCAGCATCGATTGGAAAGCGTTTTCAGTAAAAGACCCGTTGAATGGGTTGGAAATCAATACCACCGGTCAAGAAGTATGGCAACTGCTTGATATTTGGAAACCCACCCCCAAAAAGTTGATGAATACCAAAAAGCCCTTGGTGGCCAGCATCCCCGCTCACGATGTCTTGTGTCTGAAAGTCTTTAAATAATACATATTCACTTTATGACAGTCCCTAAACTTAGTCTGAAAGAGAAAGTCGGATACGGCTTCGGTGATGCCGCCGCTTCCATGTTCTGGAAACTTTTCTCCATGTATCTGATGTTTTTCTATACCGACATTTTCGGAATTGCCGCACCGGTCGTTGGCACCATGTTCCTGGTTACCAGGCTTTGGGACGCCGCTTTCGACCCATTCGTCGGTGTCCTTTCCGACCGTACCGAAACCAAGTGGGGAAAATTCCGACCCTATCTGCTTTGGATGATGGTTCCATTCGGCATTATCGGAATCATTACGTTTTCCACACCAGACCTCGGCCCGACCGGCAAAATTATCTATGCCTACATCACCTATTCGCTGATGATGATGGTCTATTCACTGATCAACGTGCCGTATGCATCCTTGATGGGCGTCATGACCGACAACGGCAAGGAACGGACCACCTTGTCCACTTTCCGCATGGTATTTGCCTACGGCGGTAGTTTCCTTGTTTTAGCAATGGCTGAACCCGTCGTCAGCTTTTTCACGAAAATAGGCGGAGGCAACAATCCCCAACAGGGTTGGCAATTATCGGCCATCGTGTTCGCATTGATCGCCATCCTATTTTTCTTCCTCTGCTTTTCGTGGACCAAGGAACGCATCAAACCCATGAAAGAAAAAACGTCGCTGAAACAGGATCTGAACGACTTGTGGAAAAATAAACCTTGGTGGATACTGCTTGGCGCAGGCATTGCAGTGATCTTCTTCAACTCCATTCGTGACGGAGCCGCCATCTATTACTTCAAATATTATGTCATCAACCAAGATGCCATGCAGATTGCTTCCATGGGTGTTACACTGACACTCAGCACTCTCTATTTCGTCATCGGTCAGGGGGCCAGCATCATCGGTGTCATACTTGCCGTACCCATCTCCAACATCATCGGCAAAAAAGCCACCTATCTTGGAGCCATGGTTGTTTGTGCCGCATTGAGCGTTTGGTTCTATTTCATCAACCGAGGTGATACGACTCAGATTTTCATCCTTCAATTCTTTATCAGCCTCACCATCGGAACCACCTTGCCATTGATCTGGTCCATGTATGCCGACACGGCCGACTATTCGGAATGGAAAACCAAGCACCGGGCCACTGGATTGGTGTTTTCGGCTTCGTCCATGTCCCAGAAATTCGGATGGACCATCGGCGGTGCCTTGTGCGGCTGGTTGCTGGGTTACTACGGATTCAAAGCCAATGTGGCGCAAACTGTATTTGCACAGGATGGCATCCGATTGATGCTCAGCATGTTCCCTGCAGTCGGAGCGGCAATAGGCGTTCTGTTCATGTCCATTTATCCGTTGAGTGAAACCAAACTTAAAAAAATCAGTGCTGAATTGGCTGAAGCCAGACAGTTGACCACTTCTGACAAACTCTAACGCATGCAATACGGCTATTTTGACGACGCCAACCGCGAATATGTCATCACCAATCCTCAAACGCCTTGGCCCTGGATCAATTACCTGGGCACGGAAGATTTTTTCAGCCTGATTTCCAACACGGCGGGTGGTTATTCGTTCTACAAGGATGCCAAGTTCCGCCGCATCACCCGGTACCGTTACAACAACGTACCGATGGACAGTGGCGGCAAATACTTCTACATCAACGAAGACGGAACCGTATGGAGTCCGGGCTGGAAACCCTGCAAAACACCGCTTGACAGCTATGAGTGCAGGCATGGGATGAACTATACCAAAATCAAAGGTTCCAAAAACGGCTTGGAAGCCGAGGTGCTGTATTTCGTGCCCTTGAAAACGAAGGCTGAAGTGCAACTCCTGACGCTACGAAATACCTCTTCCAACGTAAAAACCTTCAAGGTATTTTCGTTCGTGGAATGGTGCTTGTGGAACGCTGCTGCCGACATGGAGAATTTTCAACGCAACTTTTCCACGGGAGAAGTGGAGGTTCAGGGTTCAGTCGTATATCACAAAACGGAATACAAAGAGCGCAGGGATCATTATGCCTATTACTCCGTGAATGCGCCCATAGCCGGTTTCGAAACCGACCGGGAAACGTTTTTTGGCCTTTACAACGGCTTTGATGAACCCCAGACCGTGTTGGAAGGGCAAACCCGTAACAGCGTCGCTCACGGTTGGTCACCTGTTGCTTCCCATTGCCTGGAATTGGAGTTGCAAGCCGGTGAAAGCAAAAGCTTCGTATTTGTCCTTGGCTACGTGGAAAATCCACAGGACCAGAAATGGGAAAGCAAGAACATCATCAACAAGAAACCCGCGCTGGAGGTTATAGATAAATTCGATACAATCGAAAAAGTTATAGATTCATTCAATGAGCTGAAAGCGTATTGGGACAAACTTCTCAGCGTTTACACCGTCGATTCCGGCAACGAGAAGCTCGACCGCATGGTTAACATCTGGAACCAATACCAGTGCATGATCACGTTCTGCTTTTCGCGCTCCGCATCGTTTTTTGAAAGCGGCATCGGCCGAGGCATGGGTTTCCGCGATTCAAACCAAGATTTGATCGGCTTCGTGCATCAAATACCGGAACGTGCACGCGAACGCATCATCGACATCGCTTCGACGCAATTCCAGGACGGCGGTTGTTATCACCAATACCAGCCGCTTACCAAAAAGGGCAACAACGAAATCGGGCAGGGTTTCAACGACGATCCGCTTTGGCTCATCATCGGAACGACCAGCTACATCAAGGAATCCGGCGATTTCAGCATCCTTGAGGAACCCGTTCCTTTCGACAACGAACCGGGAACTGAAAAGTCCTTGTTCCACCATCTAACGGTTTCATTCGACCATGTCATCCATCATCTCGGTCCTCACGGACTGCCCCTGATTGGCCGCGCTGACTGGAACGATTGCCTCAACCTGAATTGTTTTTCCAACGATCCCAACGAAAGTTTTCAGACTACAGAAAACAAAACAGAAGGCAGCAAAGCCGAATCGCTCATGATTGCCGGGCAGTTTGTGCTTTACGGTCGTGAATATGCTGAATTATGCCTCCGATTAGGTAAAAAAGAGGAAGCTGAAAGGGCCTTGAAAGAAGTCTCCAAAATGACAGAAGCCGTGATAAAACACGGTTGGGACGGCGAATGGTTCCTTCGTGCATACGATTTCGACGGAAATAAGATTGGTTCCAACGAAAACGAAGAAGGCAAGATTTTCATAGAATCCAATGGTTGGTGCGCCATGGCAGGCATTGGTCTGGAAGCAGGTATGGTAGGCAAAGCCATGGATGCCGTCAACGAAAAGCTGGACAGCGAACACGGCATCGTGTTGAACAACCCTGCGTTTACCAAATACTACATCGAATACGGAGAAATTTCGAGTTATCCACCTGGCTATAAGGAAAATGCCGGCATTTTTTGCCACAACAATCCCTGGATCATGATCGGCGAAACCATACAGGGCAGGGGAGACCGCGCTTGGGAGTATTACCGCAAGATTTCACCGGCTTATACCGAAGCCCACAGCGAGCTCCACAAAGTGGAACCCTATGTTTACGCTCAGATGATAGCCGGTAAAGATGCCTTTCGCCCTGGCGAAGCCAAGAACTCCTGGCTCACGGGTACTGCTGCCTGGAATTACTATGCCATCACACAATACATCCTAGGCATCAAGCCGGATTATGACGGTTTGATTGTGAACCCATGCATTCCAGCAGATTGGAAAGGGTTTACCGTGAACCGGAAGTTCCGGGGTGCCAACTACGAAATCCGTATCAGCAATCCCGACGGCCGAATGAGCGGTGTCCGTAAACTGACTTTGGACGGTATTTTATTGGAAGGCAACCACATTCCTTGCCAACCCAATGGAGACCACCTCGTTTTGGTTGAACTTTAATAGCTGAACGCCATGCAGGAAACCCTCCACAAAATAAAGGAAGAACTTCGTACCGAACTGACGGGCAATATTCTGCCCTTCTGGATGGAAGCGATGACGGATTCTGTGCATGGAGGTTTTTTTGGCCGACGCACCGGAACCGGATCGTTGGATCCAGACGCACCCAAGGGTGCCATCCTGAATGCCAGGATACTTTGGACGTTTTCTTCGGCAGCGCTGCATTTAAAAGAGGAGCGTTATCGAGTGTTTGCCGAATGGACCAAGGATTACATTTTCAAACATTTCTTCGATGAAGAATTTGGAGGAACCTATTGGTTGTTGCATTCGGACGGAAGTCTTGCCGATACTAAAAAACAGATTTACAGCCAAGCATTCTTCATTTATGCTTTGGTGGAATACTATAGGCTCACCGATGATCCTGAATGCTTGAATAAAGCCAAGGAACTCTTTTTGCAGATTGAAATGCATAGTTTCGATTCCGCTCAAAACGGCTATTTGGAAGCCTTCGACCGAAAATGGTCGCTTTTGAAAGACCTTCGTTTGAGCGACAAGGATGCGAATGAAAAAAAAACGATGAACACGCATTTGCACATCCTGGAAGCATACACCAACCTTTACCGGGTTTGGAAGGATGATGGGCTGAAGACTCAGCTGAAAAATCTGATCGAGCTTTTTCTGAAACGAATTGTCAATCCGGTTACGCACCACCTCAATCTGTTTTTTGACGAGGATTGGACGTGCAAATCCACCTTGGTATCCTACGGCCATGATATCGAAGCTTCCTGGTTGCTCGATGAGGCTGCCGTCGTTCTTGGCGATTCGGAACTTCTTGTGAGCGTCCGTGCCGAGTCCATGCGTATCGCAGAGGCTGCACTCGAAGGCCTTCAACAGGACGGTTCATTGATCAACGAAAGGAATACAGCCACCGGACATACCGATTGGAATCGTGACTGGTGGCCGCAGGCCGAAGCCGTTGTCGGTTTCTGGAATGCCTGGACGATTTCCGGTGATGCAGCCTGGTCCGACAGGTCACTCAAAAGTTGGACTTTCATCCAACAAAACTTACTTGATCCTGAAAATGGAGAATGGTTCTGGGCGGTCTCCGAAAAAGGTGAGCCTGACCGAGACCACGACAAGGCCGGTTTCTGGAAATGTCCCTATCACAACAGCCGAATGTGCCTCGAAATGTTGAAACGTTTATAAAATTAATACAAATTGCCATGCTCAGAAAAACACTTTCTACCACCTTGATCTTTCTGCTCGTCTCGACATTGTTTTTTGTTTCCTGTGCAAAGAAAGAAGTACCGGTAAAAGATAAGACCTTCGTTGAATTGAACGGATCGCTGCAAATCAAAGGCACCCAACTCATGAATCAATTCGGCGACAGCGTCGTATTGCGTGGCGTCAGTTTCGGTTGGCATTGTTTCCATCCGAAGTTTTACAACGACTCCTGTGTGACTTTCCTGGTTAAGGATTGGAAAGCCAATGTGTTGCGTGCTGCCATGGGTGTGGATCCCGACTGGGGCTACAGGAAGGACCCGTTCGGAAGTGTCAAATTGATTTCAAAAGTAGTGGACGCTGCCATCAGGAACGGGGTGTACGTCATCATCGATTTCCACAGTCACAAAATCCATACCAAAGAAGCTTTGAAGTTCTTTACCGAAATGGCAACCAAATATGGGAAGTCTCCCAACGTGATTTATGAAATCTTCAACGAGCCTGATGACCAATGTTCATGGCCCGATGTCAAGGCTTACTCCGAGCAAGTTGTCGCTGCCATCAGGGCCATCGATCCGGATAATCTCATTTTGGTGGGCTGTCCGCATTGGGATCAGGATATTCAGCTCGTTGCTGCCGATCCGTTGAAGAATCAAACCAACCTCATGTACACCATGCATTTCTATGCTGGAACCCACAAACAATGGCTTCGTGATAGAACGGACTCCGCAATTGCTCAAGGTATTCCCATTTTTATATCCGAATGCGCTGGAATGGATGCCACTGGAGATGGTCCGATCGATTATACCGAATGGCCTGCCTACCTGAACTGGATGGATAAAAATAAGTTGAGTTGGTGCACTTGGTCCCTTTCCGACAAGGCAGAAACCTGCTCCATGTTGGTGAATGGCTCCTCAGCGACGGGTTCATGGCCGGAAGAAGCTATCAAAGAGTGGGGCATGATCACCCGAACGGCCCTGCAGTCTCGAAACAATGCCCCATTGACTGATAATCCAAAGTGAGTATGGATAGGAATCAGCATTTCTCAAATGTCTTACGTGAAGTGACGCCGCTTTCGGAAGAGGATTGCTTCATCATCATCAAACGGAGTAAAACGGAGTTTACGTATCCGGTTCACATACACCCCGAGTTTGAACTGAACTTCATTGAGAATGCTAAAGGCGCCCAACGCGTGGTTGGAGACTCCATGGAAGAAATTGACGACCTCGAACTTTGTCTCATCGGAAATGAAAACCTGGAGCATGCCTGGATGAACTATCATTGCCAGTCGAAAGACATCCATGAAATTACCATTCAGTTTCATAAAGACGTGTTTCTTGAAAGCCTGTTGAACAAAAAACAGTTCCGCAGCATTCACGTCATGTTGGAAAATGCCCGAAACGGAATCGTTTTTTCGAAGCCCATGGTCGAAAAGATCCGATACAGTTTGCATTCGCTGAATACGACTAGGGATGGTTTTTACGCAGTCATCGATTTGCTTAACATTCTGCATGAACTTTCGCTCGATGAGCATTCGCGCATTTTGAGCAGCAGCATGTTTGTCAATAAGGACGATTCTTCCGAAAGTCGCCGGGTACGAAAGGTCATCAACTACCTTCACGACAACTATCGGAAAGAATTAAGATTGGCTGATACGGCTGAATACGTGAATATGTCCGAAGTCTCGTTCAGCCGTTTTATGAAAAAAAGGACCGGAAAGAGTTACATTGAGTACCTGAATGACCTGCGATTGGGAATTGCCTCCCGTTATTTGGTGGATACAAATAAAACCATTTCCGAAATCTGTTTTGATTGTGGCTTCAACAATCTTTCCAATTTCAACCGCATCTTCAAAAAACGAAAAGGCGTGACACCAAAGGAGTTTCGTGAAAACTACAGTAAGATGCGGATTCTGATATAAACGCACAAAGTTACATAAAGCTTTAAAAACATACATTAATGTAGTTTTCTGCAACAAATAGCTACCAAAAAGTAGGTTTATTTGCCTGAATCGTATATCTTTGCGCGCAAATTAACCTAATTGAGATGATAGACGTAGGACTAACTACATTTATGATCCTGGCTACCAGTTTGGTAATGCTGATGACGCCGGGATTGGCCTTCTTTTATGGAGGAATGGGATGCAAGAAGAACATTCTGAGCATCATGATGCAGAGTTTTGTTTCCATGGGCATCAGCACTGTGCTGTGGTTCGCATTCGGGTATTCCGTTTGCTTCAGCGGCAATATGGCTTCCCATACCGACCTTTTCGGCATTATCGGAAATCTGGACAAGGCCTTTTACCATGGAATCACGCCTTCTACTTTGTATTCTGCGGACAAGCCTTTTCCGGAATACATTTTCATTGCCTACCAGATGATGTTTGCCATCATCACTCCGGCGCTGATTACAGGAGCTTTCATCAACCGCGTAACTTTCAAGGCGTACATCTTTTTCCTGATTTTGTGGCAAATTCTGGTGTATTACCCCTTTGTTCATATGATTTGGGGTGGCGGATTGCTCGCTACTTGGGGGGTGTTCGACTTTGCTGGTGGAATTACGGTCCATGCGACGGCAGGTTTTGCAGCGCTTGCCTCGGTTTACTTCGTCGGAAAACGTCAACATGGCAAGTCTGAACCCAACAACATTCCGTTGGTAGCCATCGGTACAGCTCTGTTGTGGTTCGGTTGGTACGGATTCAATGCCGGAAGTGAACTGGCAGTCAATTCCATAACGGTTTCAGCCTTCCTGAACACAGACACAGCTGCATCCTTTGCTGCTGTGACCTGGTTGCTTATTGAATGGAACACCGGCAAGAAGAAACCGACCTTCATGGGGCTGATGACAGGTGCTGTGGCAGGTTTGGCCACAATTACCCCGGCTGCGGGTTATGTCGATATTTATTCCTCTGCCATCATCGGCATCGTTGCTGCCATCGGTTGTTTCTTTGCTGTAAAGTTCAAGGGAAAAAGAGGTTGGGACGATGCCTTGGATGTTTGGGGCATTCATGGAATGGGTGGCGTTATCGGAACGCTTTGCCTTGGGCTCTTTGCACACAGCACCATCAATGCTTCGATTCCGAACGGCTTGTTCTTCGGAGGGGGCATCGGCTTGCTATTCAAAGAATTCGTTGCTATTCTACTGGCAGTGGGCGTAGGCTTTTTCTTCACACTGTTGTTGTTTCATGCCATCAATAAATTCATTCCTGTTCGGGTATCGATGATTGAACAAAAGCTCGGATTGGACTTGTTGAATCATGGCGAAGTAGCCAGACAAGAATAGACAAACTATATTATTCCTGCTGAAAGCATTAGTTTTCAGTATCGATATTTAATACCCCTGCAAAGTGCAATCGTACTTTTCAGGGGTATTGAAATATATTCGGCACTTTCTGAATGATAATTGGTATTCTGTTTCGCCAATTGAAGGTATTTTTGAATGAATTGCCCATGCTCTTTCATTCACTCTTAAATTCCTGAAAATGACACTCTTCAAAATAGGTTTTTCCATCCTCTTACTCGTTGGAGCTGCCCTACAATCAACCTGCCTTGCTGACCCGTCGGCAGTGATCAAACCCGGTGAAATCTGGCCAGACAACAACGGGGTGCATATCAATGCCCACGGTGGTGGCATGCTCTATTATGATGGCTCCTATTATTGGTTCGGGGAATTCAAGAGTGAACGTTCCAACTCCGCTTTGGTTGGCGTGACCTGCTATTCGTCAAGCGACTTGTCCAACTGGAAAAACGAAGGCATTGCCATGTCAGTCGAAAAAGACAATCCCACCAGCGACATCACCCGCGGTTGCATCATTGAACGTCCGAAAGTGGTTTACAACAAAGAGACTGGTTTGTTTGTGATGTGGTTTCATCTGGAATTAAAAGGGCAAGGTTACACCGCTGCCCGGGCAGGTGTGGCGGTCAGTGAAAAAGTGACCGGCCCGTATCGTTATCTGCGCTCTTACCGTCCCTGTGCCGGTCAATGGCCCTTGAACTATCCGAATGCCTGGAAGAAAACGGACCCCAATGCGGCGAGTTTGAAATGGTGGACACCGGAATGGTACAAATCGGTTGAGGAAGGTTTTTTTGTATGCCGGGATTTTGAGAGCGGTCAAATGTGCAGAGACATGACCATTTTTGTGGACGACGATGACAAAGCCTATCACATTTATTCCTCAGAAGAAAACCTGACCTTGAATATTGCTGAACTGAGCAGTGACTATCAGTCACACACCGGGAAATTCATACGTCTGGCTCCTGCAGGACACAATGAAGCGCCCAGCATTTTCAAGAAGGATGGAACCTACTTTTTGATCACCTCTGGTTGTACCGGCTGGGATCCGAATGCAGCAAGGTGTTTTAAGGCTAAAAGCATTTGGGGGCCTTGGACAGCTCTGAAAAACCCATGGCAAGGAGAACGTGCGGATATCTCTTTCGACTCGCAGAGTACCTTCATTTTTCCCGTACAGGGCAAGAAGAACCAGTTTATCTTCATGGCTGACCGCTGGCGTCCAAGAAACCCCTCGGACGGCCGCTACATTTGGTTGCCCATAGAATTCAAGGATGGCGCTCCCGTCTTGAATTGGAAGGATGCTTGGTCTCTGGATTCCCTGACGGATTAATAACAAAGGGGTAGGAATAATTATCGGCCGGGAACCTGAAGTTTCCGGCCGATTTTTATTTTTTGCAGATTTTAAAAACTTCGTTTCCGCAGCGCAACAAGTAAATTCCGTCAGCAAAGCCTGAGAGATCCAAGGTCGTACACTGCAAGTCGAGCGGAGTGGAAGTCAACAATCGCCCCTGCTGATCAAATAGCAGTGCATTACCGTCTACCTTTTCATCCGATTTCTCAACCGTCAGTTCGTTGCTTACTTGGTTTTGCTTAATGAGATAGCTTTGCTGCTTTTTTTTTTAGTGACAATTCCTGTGGAATTGTTGGCCAAGAAACGGCTGGTTTCAGCAGCTGCCAAAAGGAAGGCGCCTACACCGAAATTAGCGGTGGAAGTAGCTTGGACTGTGGTGTTCGGGCTTGGATTCTCACCGATTGGTTGAACATAACCCACGGAGAAATCCGGTTGTACCGCAATGTTCTGAAGGTAATTCCAAGCTTTGGTTGCAGTCGGAAGGTATTCATCCGCACTCAACAGCCCATTGTTGATGCCCCAAAAATAGCCGTAACAAAAGAATGCAGTACCGCTTGTTTCATAACCGGGTGCATGGGCTGGATCAAGAATGCTTCTGGTCCAATAACCTTCGGTCTGTTGTGTGTTCTTTAGAGAAGCAGCCATGCCTCTGAATCGTTGCAATATTAATGGACGAACGATGGTATCGTTGGCAGGCAGATCCTTCAGTACTTTTGCCATCCCGGCAAAGACCCATCCGTCTCCTCTTGCCCAAAAATTCTTCAGCCCATAGAGCGTTGGTTGCAAAGGAAACACATACTTCGCGTCTCTATAATACAAGCTGAACTCTGAATCGAACATCAGATTGTCGGCATAAATGAAATATTCTTTCAGCTTTTCCAGGTAATGTACATTTCCGGTTATGCTGTACAATTTGGTCATTACAGGCATTGCCATATAGAGGCCGTCTGCCCACCACCAATAATCGTTTCTGGAAGTCCTCATTTCATATTCCATGACTGAAATCGCGCGGGCCAACTTAGCCGGGTCTTTTACAACATCTAAATTGTAAAGGTCGGCATAGGTCTGAAAACAAATCTGCCAGTCTCCAAATAAAACATAGGAAGACGTTTCGCCGTAGGTGTATTTCCAATTGGCTGTATCATTGGAGGTGGCGCCTTTCCAATTGTTGTATTTGGCCCAATTTTCGGAGAATAACCTGTAATTCTCATTTTTAGTTATGTAGTAGGCCTCCATGTTGCCAGTGTGGTAGGCGGCGTGGTGCCAAAAAGGCGTAGTCTTGTACGTGTTGGTAGCTTGCCAATGATCGTTTACTGCACACATCAGACTAACCACTTCATCATGGCTCTTGGTAAAGGTGGTCTGTGCATGAACACTGACCAGGCTTAGTAACAGAAAACCCAGTGCGGCTATTTTCTTGAAGGTATAGTGCGGTTGAGACATTGTTCGGTTTTTACAAGTACAAAACTATGAATGTATAGCCAATCTGAGGTCAAATATTCAATCATTTTGGAGTAAATATTCTCCAAATGACCGCCTTTCGCTCCGACGGAATTAAAAAAAGAAGGCCCCGGATAATTCCGAGGCCTTCCTGTCAGATCAATCGTTCAATTATTTTTTGATAATCTTAGATTTCAGGGCTTTTCCATTGGATACAACCTGCAGCATGTACATGCCGTTGGTGAATCTGGACATATCAACCGTCATGACATTGCTGTCAGATTTACCCATGAATACTTGTTGTCCGGTCATGCTGTAAATCTTCACGATCGAATTCAAGTTCATGTTGCTGATGCTGATAGAACTAGTGGTCGGGTTCGGATAAACAACGATGGTCGAACCGTTTACATCAGCAGGTTTCGCTACTTCAGTAACTACATTCATCGGAGTTGTCGGAATGGCCAAACCAACTAAGGAATAGACAGCATTGCGCCACAAAGTGTAGTTGGCATTGGTCATTTTTAGACCATGTTCACGGCACATTGCACCAAAGTTCATATTCAACGTAATGATGCGTGAACCTGTTACTTGACCACCAATGGTATCACCAGCAAGAATGTTGTTGATACTAATAGCAGGAGTCATTCCAGTCGGATAAGCTAACAAGGTCCCTTCTGCACCAACAACTGCATTTGCACCATTCAACGCTTTGCAAGTAGCGGCGGTGAGCGGATTGGCAGTTGGTGCTCCGAGGTCTGAAGCGCCAGCAGTAAACAACTGAATAGTATCCGCAACAAACGTAAGGCCATTGAATAATGGATTGGTTTTGTTGATGGAATCCACCTTGATGG
>Ga0302208_10000736_pt1 | contig 14831 bp, 10 predicted proteins | sample II_Fen_E2_3_FD_194577 | JGI IMG/M metagenome (GOLD analysis project Ga0302208, IMG submission 194577) | Peat permafrost microbial communities from Stordalen Mire near Abisko, Sweden - II_Fen_E2_3 | ecosystem: Environmental > Terrestrial > Soil > Wetlands > Permafrost | place: Sweden: Abisko...
AGAACAACCAACGAACAACGTCTGACGGCGAACGACTTCTGGATCTCATCCGCGCCATTCTCGAGCGCACAGCTCTGGAGAAACTGCGCATCAGTTCCGTGGAGCCCATGGATTGGAGTCACGAATTGATCCGGCTGGTGGCGTCATCTCCGCGCATCGCCAAGCATGCGCATGTGCCGATGCAATCGGGGAGCGATGCTGTGCTGCGGCGGATGCATCGCAAATACCGGCCCTGGCACTACCGGGAGAAGATTCGGAAGATTCGAGAGGCCATGCCGACGGCGGCGATCGGCGCCGATGTGATGGTGGGGTTTCCAGGCGAGACCGAAGCGGAGTTCAACGAGACGCGCCGCATGATCGAAGAGTTGCCCTTCACATACCTGCACGTGTTTACCTATTCGATGAGGCCGGGGACGCCTGCCGCCGAACGAGGTGGTCAGGTTCCGGCCGCGATCGCGCGTGAACGTAACCGGGTTCTGCGCGAAATCGCTGCGGAAAAGCAGACGGCGTTTCGGCGGTCGCTGGTCGACACGATGGTTCAAGCCATCACCCTGCAATCGGGGAATGGAGTGTCGACCGAAGCATTGACGGACAACTACCTGAAAATTCGGGTGCACGGAAAGCTGGCGGCGAACCAGTGGATGAAGATCCACGTGGAAAGTATTGAAGGCGGGGCCCTGACCGGCAAGGCGGCGACCGGGCAGAGTCGGGAAGGGACTGAAGTAACTTCTCAGAATACGCAGAAGTCCATCAAGCTCATTGACCTGCAGCGATTTACAGGCTACGATGATCGAAACTCCAGCCCAACAGGAGTGAGCTGAGCCATGTCCCATTCGACATTACGGTCTGCTCTGATTTGTGTGTTGGCGATCCTTGTCCCCATGCAGTTGCTGGCGGCCGATTCCGCTTCGGCGATGCTTTATACCAGCGGGCCCGCCTGGCTGAACGGCACGGAAGTGCCGAGGTCGGCGGCCGTGTTTGCCGGAGACCTGGTGCAGACCAAAGCAGATTCGAGCGCGAGCATCAACGCTGCCGGATCGAGCGTGATGGTGTTGTCGGATTCCCTGGTGAAGTTTCAGGGCCCGACGGTGGAAATCGAGCATGGAGCAGTGCGGGTGGCTACGTCCAACGGACTGGCCACGCAGGCGGGCGAAGTGACGGTAAAGCCGGCGGGCAATACCTGGACCGAATTCCAGGTGACCGACGTGAATGGCCAGGTGCAAATCGCCGCCAATAAAGGCGATTTGACGATCCAGGATCAGCAGGGCACCACAACCCTATCCCAGGGACAGCAGACGACAAAAGACGACACCAGCCAACCGGAGAAGAAGAAACACAAGAAGCGTGGCGCCGGTGCGGCGACTGCGGCCGGCGGTGGCATTCTGAGCTCCACTGCCGCGATCTATACCGGAGCGGCGATTGTCGGCGCCGTCACCATCTGGGTGATCTTGCAGGGCGACGAACCGACGAGCCCGGTTTGTCCCACGAATCCCTGCAATTGACTCCATCGGTGAGCGACTGAATCCATGTCGCGCTACGTTTCCTACCGTGATTTCGACTGGATCCTGATGACCTTCGTGCTGGTGATCTGCGCGCTGGGCGTGCTGCAGATCCACAGCGCGACCGAGCACACTAAGTTCGCCGGCGCCCACCTCCGGCAGATGTACTGGATTGTCGCCGGTGTGGGCGCGATGTTCCTGGTCAGCCTAGTGAACTACCACGTCCTGCTGGAAAAAATTCACTGGATCTACATTGTTGCGCTGGCTTCGCTGATTTCGGTGTTGCTGTTCGGGCAGAAATATCTGGGAGCGCGGCGCTGGATCAAGCTGCCGGGATCGGTGCACTTCCAGCCATCCGAGTGGGTGAAGTTGATCCTGATTCTCGCGGTGGCGAAATATTTTGCCGACCTGCACCAGCGCGAGCTGGCGTGGTCCGACTTCCTGAAGGCCGGGGCGATCGTCGGCTTTCCCATGCTGATGGTTCTGGCCCAGCCGGACTTGGGGACTGCATTGACGTACATGCCCATCGCCGTCATGGGCCTGTTTCTGGGTGGCCTGCGGGGCAAGCAGGCGATGGTGGTCCTGGTGATCGCGGGACTGCTGTTGCCGGTGGCCTGGATCAAAGTGCTGAAACCGTATCAGAAGGATCGGTTGACGAGTTTTGTGAATCCGGAAGCGGACAGCCAGGGTTCCGGGTATCAGGTGAATCAGTCGAAGATTGCGGTCGGTTCCGGAGGCATCTGGGGGAGTCGCCAGGGATCGCAGACCCATCTGGCCTTCCTGCCGGTGCCGCAAACGGACTTTATCTTCGCTGCCTTTGCCGAGGAACATGGTTTTGTAGGGGCTCTCGGGGTTCTGCTGTTATACTTCATAGTGTTGATGCGGTTGACCCAGAATGCACAAACGGCGCCCGACCGCGCCGGGACGTTTCTGGTGATGGGTGTGGTGGCTGTGCTTAGCTTTCACATTCTGGTCAACATCGGCATGGTGGTGGGCTTTATGCCCGTCACCGGAATACCTCTGCCACTCATGAGTTATGGTGGGTCTTCCGTTCTTTTCATGTTTCTGGCGCTGGGGATGGTAATGAACGTCAGGATGCGCCGTTTCGTGAATTGAGGGGGATGGGCAGATCGGTGGCGCCCTTGAGACGGTGCCGCGAACAAGAATCGAAGATTACGAGCGCCCTCGCGAAAAAAGAGGGCAAATCACCGGCGGAAGCATGGGCCGGACAGGATTGAAGCGCGCCAGGCCGGTAACGGCCCCCTCGGAAGTTCTGAGAGAGCGGTCACAAACCAGGCGCAGTGCATGACGACGCAATCAGTGCAGAAGAGTTCGAAATACCGACTGCAGTGTAAGTCCCGGGTAGAACCCCGGGATTTCGGCGGCTCCTGCCTGGAGTCGCGCTGATCGCATCAATCCTTCCAATGGCCCCGCTTAGCTTCCGGTGAAGATAAACCGGAGTTTCAATGAACAAGGAATTGTTTGTCTCTGCCACTCCTCACGAGACCAAAGTGGGGATCAATGAAGACGATCAGCTGGCAGAAATCTACCTCGAGCGGGAAAACGAATACACCTTAGCAGGTTCGATTTACAAAGGACGAGTCACGCGCGTGCTGCCCGGCATGCAGTCTGCCTTCGTGGATATCGGACTGGAGCGGGACGCCTTTCTTTACGTATCCGACTTCATGGATTTGGAACAGCAGGACGAAGACCTGGATGAAGTGATTCCAGCGAATCGTCCGGTAGCCGAGGGCCGTCCGCCGCGCAGTGGCGAGCCGGCGGCGCACCTGAGTGAAGGCCAGGCCTTCGGTGCCGGGGAAATCGAGAGCGCGGCCGCAGAAGGCGCGGACACGGAAGCAGTGTCTGCCGAGGGATCGAGTTCCAGCGATGCTTCGCGCGATAGCGGCAATCGGGGACGGCGGCGCCGCCGCGGACGTCGCCCGGAACGGGGAGAACGCCCCGACCGCAATGAGCGCCCGGAGCGTACGGAACGTCCCGAGCGTGGCAGTGAACGCCCGGAGCGCAGCGCTCGCGAGCGCAGCGGGTCCGAAACGCGCTTCCAGCGGCCGCAAGTTCAACCGCCGCCGCCGGCTTCACGTACGGGCCGCGATTACGATTACGGGCCGCCACCGGGATATCAACCGATGATTCTTCCCGGAGAATCGATTTCGAAGTACCAGCGGCAGGCGCAGGCACCGGCTTCTCCGGGGAGAGCGTTGTCGGAGCGGCAGCCGGTTCCGATCGCATCTTTCCCGGAAGACGAGCCCATGTTTGCCATGAGCCAAGCCGAACCGCTTCATGAACAGCATGAGCACGTGATTCCGGCGGAGGTTGAGGAGGAAGTGACCGTTCCGTTCTATGAGGCGGCAGCTTCCGAAGTGGTGGAATCTGGCGTCACCCCGCAGGCCGCGGAGCAGTTAGACACCGCTGCCGCGCCTGAGATGGCTCATGAGGCCGATTTCAGAGTTGCTCTGCACGGCCCCGCGGGACATCTGGCGGAAGAAGAGATCGAAGAAGAAGAAACCGACCTGGATTCCTACGTCGACGAACTGGAGGAAGAGGACGGCTTCGACGAAATGGAAGAAGAAACCCAGGCGGCAGGCGATTTTTCTCCGGTGGAAGAAGTGCATGAGGCCCTGGTCGCGACTGCGGCAATCGAGGGAACCGAGGCCGAGGGCACCCCGCATCCAGAGGGCAGTGTAGAGCCCGTCGAGGCAGTGGAAGAACAGGAAGAGCGCGAAGCGGCGGAACTGGAACTCGAAGAAGCGCAGGAAGAAGCGGAGGCGCTTCTGGAAGCCGAAGCCATTGGCGCCGGGACCGTGGATGCCAGCGCCGAGGTGCGCGCGCCGGTTTCAGAGGCAAGATTGCAGCGCGCCCCGCATCCGGCTCCGGAATTTGACCGCCGGCGCGGACGCCGCGGGGGGCGACGCTTGCGCCGCCGTGAGAACCATGTCGTGCCCCAGATCAGCGACCTGCTGAAAGAAGGGCAAGAAATACTGGTGCAGATCGCCAAGGAGCCCATCGGCAAGAAGGGCGCCCGCATCACCAGCCACATCGCCCTGCCGGGACGTTTTCTGGTGTTCATGCCGACCGTGAACCACACGGGCGTGTCACGCAAGATTTCGTCCGACGAAGAACGGCAACGGCTGAAGCGAATCATTATCAGCGAGCGGGAAAACGGCGCCGGTGGATTCATTGTGCGCACGGCGGCACAGGGCGCCTCCGACGAAGAACTTCGGGCCGACATCCGGTTCCTGAAGAACCTGTGGAACGAAATCAAGACTCGGTCGGACGAGAGCAAGCCTCCGGCATTGATCTATCACGATCTGAATGTGGTGGAACGCGTTCTGCGCGACCAGGTGACTTCCGATTTCTCCGTCATCTGGGTGGACAACGAACAGGAATACGAGCGCATTCTGCGTTTCGCCAACCGTTTCCAGCCGACGCTGGTAAAGCGGGTCAAGCTCTACACCAAAGAGACGCCGTTGTTCGAGCAGTTCGGGCTCAGTGAGGAGATCAACAAGGCGCTGAAGTCGAAGGTCTGGCTGAAGAGCGGTGGCTACATCGTGATCAATCAGACCGAGGCGCTGGTCGCAATCGACGTGAATACCGGCAAGTACGTCGGGAAGACAGCGCGGCTGGAAGATACCATCGTCAAGACCAACGTGGACGCCATCAAGGAGATTGTGCGGCAGATTCGGCTGCGCGACCTGGGCGGCATCATCGTGATTGATTTCATTGACATGGACGAGCGTCGCAACCGGCAGAAAGTGATGCAGGCGCTGGAAGAGGCGCTGCGCCACGACCGGGCGCCGTCGAAGGTGCTTCAGTTCAACGATTTCGGCCTGGTCGCGATCACGCGTAAGCGCGTGAAGCAGTCGCTCGAGCGCACCATTGGATCACCGTGTCCGTATTGCCAGGCCACGGGCTTTGTGAAATCGGTGAGCACGATCTGCAACGAGGTATATGTCGAGATGCGCAAGCTGGTCAAGGAACTCGACCACAGCGATGTGATGCTGCGGGTGAATCCCGAGGTCGGGAAAGCTCTGAAAGCAAACAACGCGCACCTGCTGAACGAAATGGAAGAGCTCACGAAGAAGACGATCATCGTGAAATCCGATCCCGCGTTGCACCAGGAGCAGTTTGACATTAACTAGCTTCCAGCTATGAGCTACTAGCTGCTGGCGAACATGAACCAGAAAGGGACGGGCATGGCGCTCGTCCCTCTTTGTTTTGAGTGGAGTCTCTATCGCCAGCAGCACCCGCGATCATTTCTAAATCAGCCCTTCTCGAACTCTGCGCAGGAAAGCTTCGCCAGCTGCTCGCGCTTGAGCCATGATCTTGGAGTCGTTTCGATGCTCCAGCGCCACGTCTTGCAGTGCAATCTCCACCGCGTCTTTCGGCTTGTATCCAACCTTCAGCAGTTTCCGCACTCGCTCGACGAATGGTGGTTCCTTCGAAGTGTTCACCATCGGCTCAGGCGGGAACGGAACCGTTTCACATGCGTGCTCGTTAAATCGCGCGCTGGCGAGGCGATCGTAGGCGCGTCGGGCTTCGGGATCGCTGAGGAAGGTGGGGACGGGAAATTTCCACGAACAAGCCGAGCAACTCCATCCGGCATCCGGGTTTTCGATCCAGACCAAAGCTCGCATCACTAACCTGTCAATCTGCCAGCGGGTACTCCCTCATAATCCGCCAGGGCAACCCGATTACGCAACGTACGCCTGTCTCAGGGGGAATCCGTGGAAGGGATGGACGTGGAACTGGTTCCGGTTACCGTAACTTCACGCCTGCGACAGGATCTTGGCCACCTGATCGGTGCGGTCGCGCAGTTTGTCGAGCGAGAGGCGGATCGCGTCGCCTTTACCTTGCGGGCCGCCAGCGCCAGCAAGCAAAGTCGCGGAGCCGGCCGATTCCGAGAGCTTGGTAGACAAATCAATTAACACCACCAGCGAATCCGCGTGCAGCTTCCAGATGGAAGGGGAGTTGTGGGAACGCTTCAGCTCTTCCATTTCGGTGGTGATGCGCGCGGTCATGGACACGATCCTCAGAAGCATGCGGGCCACATCCGCCCGCGGACTCACTTCTTCCAGATAGTCGGCGGTGAAGGCTTCCACCTCGGCCGGGCTGAGCATCAGGTTGAAGTAGCGCATCGGAACGATCTGGCGGAACTTGGGGTCGGCGACGCGCACAAAGATGCGGATGGACTCCTCCACTCGCCGCAGCTTGGCCTCTTCAATCGAGAGCGTCTGGGTCGTGATGGCAGCCGGGACAAACTTGGTTCGGGCGGGCGCGGCCGCGGCGGCTGCCCCGCTCCTGCTGGTAGCCGAGGCCAAGGCCTGAGCCGCACGACGGATGGGCGGCCTGCGCTCTAATTCCTTCTTCAGCTTGGCGACCCGGCGAAACTTTTCCAATGCGGCACTGTAGTCGGCATTGAGCAGATCGGCCTCGTTCAGCGCTGCGACATGCTCGACCGTTACTTCAACCCCGTCCACGGTGCTCAGAATGCTGCCGCCAAGTTCTTCCAGGCGGCGGGCAAAATCCTTAATTTCTTCCGCCGCGCCGGCAAACAGCTTGTCGAACTGTGCCCCGAAGGCGGCATTGTAGGGGGCGATCGTGGCCAACACTCCTGGGTGATAAAACGAGTCTCCCAGCTGGGCCTTCAACTCGCGGACGCGCAGGATGATTCCGGAATCCATGAGCGCGTTGAAATCCTGGAAGCGCTTCGCTTTCTCCAGCAGCGGTCCAAACTCGCGCAGCAGTTGCACGTGCTCGTCCGGCAAGGTGGGGACGTCGGAGTCGGCCAGGATTTCCAGGAGAGCGATTTCAAAAGGCGACAGCGGCAGGGAACCATCCAGTCCATAACCGCTCTGTTCCCACTGTCCGGGAACGCGAGGGTTGCGATACAGGAAGGTGGCGACCAGGTCGGTCTTGTCACGGCTCAGGTCGGAGCCGTCGCGGTGGCGCGCATAGTAACGCAGCAGGGCTTCGGCGGCTTCGGGATCCAGATCGGAGCGCATGCCCAGACGCAGCATGGCGGGGGTAGATGCCCGGTCCAGCAGTTGGATCCAGATGTGCATCCGTTCCAACATGCCGAGGACATCGTCGGCCTGCCGGACTGACTCAGGCGAAAACTCCGATGGAGTGGGGATTTCGCCGCCCAGGTAGTCGCCCAATAGCCGCTGATAGAAACCCTGGACGGACGCCAGCAAGGCTAGCTCCCATTTCGGATCCTCAGCCACCGCGCAACTCCTTGGACGCAGAATGGTCCGGCTATTTTTCAGACGGAGTAATTCTTAGTAGAACCGAAACGGGATTAGAGCGCAATTATTCAGCTGGTTACGGAAGTCACGCGACGGATGGGGGAAACAGTAGCCAGTAGTCAGAAGCCGGTAGTCAGCGGGGGCTGGGAGCAGCGGTCTACTAGCCGCGAGCCCAAGGGCCGCTACTGGAAAACTACCGTCTTATTGCCATACAGCAGAACGCGGTTTTCCACGTGCCAGCGGACGGCTCGCGAGAGGACCACTTTCTCCAGGTCCCGTCCCTTTTCGATAAGTTCTTCGACCGTATCGCGGTGGGAGATGCGGACCACGTCCTGCTCGATGATGGGGCCATCGTCGAGGACCTCGGTTACGTAGTGGGCCGTGGCGCCGATCAGCTTCACGCCCCGCTTGAACGCCTGGTGATAGGGCTTGGATCCGACAAATGCGGGAAGGAAAGAATGGTGGATATTGATGAGATTCTGGGAGCCCACGGTGGCCGTGAACTGGGTCGAGAGCACCTGCATGTAGCGCGCCAGGACCACCAGGTTGCATTGATGCTCCCGAATCAGCGCGATCTGTTTCTCTTCAGCTTCGGTCTTATTGTCCTTCGAGATGGGCACGACGACATATGGGACGCGATAGAAATCGGCAATCCGCTGGTTGTCGGGATGGTTGGAGATGATGAGGGGAATGTCGCACTTCAGCTCTCCGCTATGGTGCCGGTAGAGCAGGTCCTGAAGGCAGTGATCGAACTTGGAGACGAAGATGACCATGCGCGGGCGGTCGCTGGAGTGAGCCAGCCGCCATTGCATCTCGAACTCTTTGGCGACGGGGGCGAACCGCTGCACAAATTCAGAAAGATCGAAGTCGAACTCCGCCGGATCAAACTCAACTCGCGTCAGAAACAGATTTGACTCTTCGTCGCCGTGCTCGTCGGCGAAAAGGATGTTGCCGTTGTGGCGGAAGATGAAGTCTGCAATGGTGGCGACAACACCTTTGCGGTCGGGACAGGACACGAGGAGGATGGCGGAGTTGTGCATAAAGATCAGACTGGTTTCCCATGTGGTCCCCTGTGTCCGCCGTGGTGAAACAAACCTTTAACCACGGGGGGCACAGGGGTTCACAGGGGAAAACTAGCTACTTCTTCAATGCCTTCACGATCTCACGAGCCGCATTGGCGCCAGAGCCGCCGGTCAAGCCTGTTCCCGGGTGCGTTCCGTTGCCACACAGGTACAAGTGCTCGATCGGGGTCTGGTAGCGTGCCCAGTCCAACAGTGGCCGCATAGTGAAGAACTGATCGAGTGCGAGTTCGCCGTGGAAGATATGCCCCCCGGTGAGGCCGTAAGTCTCCTCGAGGTCTCTTGGCGTGATGATCTGGTGGCGAAGAATCTTCTCCGGCAGATTCGGGGCGTACTGTGCAATCGTCTTGACCACCGTTTCACCGAGCGCGGTCCGCTGGGCCTCCCAGTCACTGTTCTTCAGCTTGTAAGGTGCGTACTGCATGTAAATGGACATCACGTGCTGGCCTGCGGGCGCCAGCGATGGATCCGAGAGCGATGGGAACGTGATCTCGAGGTAGGGCGCGCGCGAGAAGTTTCCGTACTTCGATTCGTCGAACGCGCGCTCCAGATAGTCAATCTCGGGACTGATCTGGATGCGGCCCTGGAGCAGGTTGCCATTACCCTTCGCTTTGAGCGCGGTGAAATCGGGAAGGCCCGAAAGCGCGAGATTCATCTTCGCCACCGTTCCCAGGGAACGGTAGTTCTTGATTTTCTGGACGAAGTCCGGGGAGAGATGCGCGGGATCGACCAGTCGCATGAGCGTGCGCTTGGGATCGGCATTGGAAACGACTGCCTTCGCGGAAATTTCTTCGCCGGAAAGAAGCACGACCCCGGTCACGACGCCATCTTTCACGCGAATCTCGGCAACGTCTGCGTTGCTCCGGATTTCAGCGCCTGCCTGCTTAGCTGCCGCAGCCATCGCCTGAGTGACTGCACCCGCGCCACCGGCGGCAAACTGCACCTGTCCGGCAGGGGTCGGATCCGCAGCGGCGCGCAGCAGCAGAACCAGTGCGCTGCCGGCGGACCATGGGCCGAGGTAAGTTCCGAAGATGCCGCGGGCCGCGATGGTGGCGCGCAGGGGTTCGGAATCGAAGAACTCGGAGACCAGATCGGCAACGGCCATCGGGCCCCAGCGCAGCACGCGGTACATGTCTTTCTTGCCGAGGCCGCGGATGGCGCGCCCGGTTTTCAGCATTCCCCAGAGATCGCCGCTCGATGGGTCATCGATATTTGGCGGGGTGAGAACGAGGGCTTCACCCATCACCTTGCCGATCTTGCCGAGCGCTTTGCCGAATTCCACATAACCAGTCGCGTCTTTCTGCGACCACTGGGCGATTTCCTGGGTTGTTTTCTTGAGGTCGTTGTAAAGAACGAGCGCGCGGCCATCCGGCAGCAACGACGCGGTGCTTACTTCCGGAGTGGTGAGCTTGAGCCCGTGCCGCGCCAGTTGCATGTCGCGGACGACGTCAGCCCGAAGCGATCCGGTGTTATGCGCAAGAGTGGAGCAGCGGAAGCCGGGATGAAATTCCTCGGTGATGGCCGATCCGCCAACCAGGGAGCGGCGTTCGAGCACAAGTGGTTTGAATCCGGCTTTGGCCAGATAGAAGGCGGTGACCAGACCGTTGTGTCCGCCGCCGACGATGACGACATCGCGTGTCTCGGCCATGGTCTATGCCACCTTCCCGTCTTTGAGAATTTCGAGCGCGGCCAGGCGGCCCGGGGCGCCCATGATGCCGCCGCCGGGATGGGTTGCCGATCCGCACATGTAGAGGTTCTTGATGGGCGTGCGGAAACGCGCGTATCCGGGCACTGGGCGCAGGAAGAACAACTGCTCGAGCGAGAGTTCGCCCTGGAAGATGTTGCCTTCGGTCAGCCCCCACTCGCGTTCGAGATCGAGTGGAGTGACGACCTGGCGGTGCAGGATGATGTCCTTGATGTTGGGCGCGTACTGGGCAATCGTGTTGACGACGTTGTCGCCAAATTTCTCTTTCTCGGTGTCCCAGTTGAGTCCGGGGGCCAGCTTGTAGGGCGCGTACTGCACGAAGCAGGAAAGGATGTGTTTGCCGGGCGGCGCGAGCGAAGTGTCGGTGAGGGTCGGGATCACCATGTCGATGTAGGGGTGGGTGGACCAGTGCCCGTACTTCGCCTCGTCGTAGGCCTTTTCCATGTACTCGACGCTGGGGGAAATGGACATCGCGCCACGCAGATGGGCGCCGACTCCCGGCATGCACTTGAAATTCGGCAGCCCGTCGAGCGCCATATTCACCTTGCCGGAGGAGCCGCGGAACTTGTAACGCGTCACTCCTTCCATGAATTCGTCGGGCAGGTTGCCGGGCTCGATCATCTTCACAAACGTTAACCGCGGATCCACACTGGAGGAAACGACGTCGGCCAGGATTTCGTCGCCATTGGTCAGAGTGACTCCGTAGGCGCGGTTGTTCTTGACCATGATCTTCGCAATCGGCGCTTCGGTACGGATTTCCACACCCGCTTCGCGAGCCGCGCCGGCGATGGCATTCGAAATAGCGCCCGTGCCGCCGCGCGCGAAACCCCAGGCGCGGAATGCGCCGTCAATTTCGCCCATGTAGTGATGGAGCAGAACATAGGCGGTACCGGGCGACCGCACACCGAGAAACGTTCCGATAATTCCCGACGCCGACATTGTGGCTTTCAGCACATCGGTTTCGAACCACTGGTCGAGGAAGTCGATGGCGCTCATCGTCATCAACTGGACCTGGTTGTACTTGTCCTCGCCGGACATCCCCTGGAAGCGGCGGCCGATGAAGAGCAGCTTCATCAGTTCCTTGGGATTGAGAGTGGACGGGTCGGGCGGCACCATGCTGAGAATCGGCTTCACAAAACGGCACATGGCCTGCATCGCCTTGCCAAATTCATCGTAGGCTTCGGCGTCAACCCGCGAGTGGCGGGCGATCTCACGGTGAGTTCTGCCATGATCGTTCACGCGCCACAGGTAATCGCCGCTCGGCATTGGGGTGAAGGTGCCGTCGAGCGGCAGGATTTCCAGTCCGTGGCGGGGTAGGTCGAGGTCGCGGATGATCTCAGGGCGCAGGAGCGAGACAACATACGAGCACACCGAGAACCTGAAGCCGGGGAAAACTTCCTCCGTGCAGGCGGAGCCGCCCAACACGTGTCGGCGTTCAAGCACCAGCACTTTCTTTCCCGCCTTGGCAAGATAGGCCGCGTTGGTCAGGCCGTTGTGGCCGCCACCGACGACAATCACGTCGTACTTTTTACCGTTCGAAGCAGCAGGCATAGTTCAATCCAGAGGGAAAGGAAACTGTCGCGAAAATGACTCGTCATTCTATCGGGAAACTATCTTTTTGTCTCTATACTTACGCGCCATCGCTGACTCGCGGTCAGGACAATTCGGCGCTTGCTCGAGAGCGGCGCAACTGCATATAATCCGGCGTTCGGGGATTCCTGGAGCGACCCCTGAGATCCACAGGGGTTCACGGGGGAAACCTAGCGTCAACGCGAGGCTGCCTTGCCCATCGGAACCGCTTTTCACGATAGAACTCTCGCCCTCTGCCACAGCCTGAACTACCGGGAATGGTCGGGATATTACACCGTCAGCGTATACGAGGTACATCATGAGCACGAGTACAACGCGATCCGCAATGCTTGCGCGCTGATCGATATCTCGCCGCTGTACAAGTACCTGATCACAGGCAAGGACGCCACCAAACTGGTGAACCGCATCATCACGCGCGATGTCAACAAAGTCGCGGTCGGGCAAGTGATTTACGCCTGCTGGTGCGACGAGGACGGCAAGGTGATTGACGATGGAACGATCACCCGGCTGGAAGAGAACAAGTATCGCTGGACGGCTGCCGACCCGAGCTTGCGCTGGTTTCGTCAGAACGGCCTGAACATGGACGTCCAGATCGAGGACATCTCAGAGCAGACGGCGGCGCTGGCGCTACAAGGGCCGACTTCGGCGAAACTTTTGAAGGTGGTGGCGGATGCGGACATCACCAATCTGAAGTATTTCCGCAAAACGAGCGGCAAGATTGCCGGCGTGCCGGTAGATATTTCGCGCACCGGATATACCGGCGACCTCGGCTACGAGGTATGGATCCCGTGGAATGACGCGGTCAAAGTCTGGGACGAACTGATGGCCAAGGGCAAGCAGTTCGACATCCATGCGGCGGGGATGCTGGCGCTGGATGTGTCGCGTGTGGAGGCCGGGCTGTTGCTGATTGAAGTGGATTACGGCAGTTCGAAGAAGGCGCTGATTCCGTCGCAGAAGTATTCGCCTTATGAGCTGGGCTTCGGGAAGATGGTGCATCTCGAGAAAGAGAACTTCATCGGCAAGCGGGCTCTGGCGCGGGATAACAAGAACGGCGTGGCAAGGCAGTTAGTTGGCCTGGAAGTGGACTGGGTGGAAGTCGAGGAGCAGTTCGACAAGTTCGGATTGTCTCCGGCGGCACCCAGCCAGGCTTCACGCGTGGCGGTACCGATGTATTCCGGCGACCGGCAGGTGGGGAAGGCGACGACGACCGCGTTCTCTCCGCTGCTGAAGAAACTGATTGCGCTGGGGAGCGTGAGTACTGAGTATTCCAAGCCCGGGACGAAACTGCAGATGGAATTGACGATCGAAGCGCAGCGGATGAAAACAACTGCGACCGTGGTGCCGCTGCCGTTCTTCAATCCGAAGAGGAAGACGGCGGTGCCGGTGTGACCGCTTTTCACCACGCAGAGAAGCGGTTATCTGCATTCGTTCTTGGCGGCATGCCCCCTGCCATGCAACATATTTTTTGTTTCGGCACCGAACTTCGCAATATAAATATTGCCGTATGCGATATGTCCTCCCTTGGTTGTTACTGAGCCTGGCCGCTCTGGGCCAGTCCGCGCCAACCCGCATTGCGCCGGACGAAGCCGCCAAACACCTCATCAAGAAGTCACCGGCCATCTATCCATCATTGGCTGAGACGGCGCGTATTCAGGGAAACGTCATCATCGAGATCAGTATTGACGATTCCGGATCAGTATCCTCACGCCGTCTGATTTCCGGGCATCCGTTGCTTGTTCCGGCTGCCTTGGACGCAGTAAGCAAGTGGAAATATCAGCCTTTTGAAGTGAACGGACGCCCTGCAACGGTCGTCACCGTGACCATGGTGACATTTGGAAATCCGTCGAATCATGACGCTGAGGACCGTGCTGAAATGCTGCTTCAACATAACTTCTGGTCGGCGGTGGATTCGGCTGGATTAGCGCTAGGCAGGAACAACTTTGCCGACGCGGAGGAGCAGTTGAACAAAGCGGATGCACTTCTACCCCAGGCGAGCGCCGACCGTAGGCACGTGCCAGAGCGCTGGCAGTGGCTGATGCACATGGGACGTGTTCGTACGGGGCAACAGAAATACAGTGATGCTGAGCAGTACTACCAGAAGGCGTTGGCTCTTCGCCAAAAGGACAACAGGGATGCTCCCGAGGTGGCGGCAACACTCGCGAGTCTAGGTGTTTTGTATACGGAGGAGAAGCAGTACGTTTCAGCGCGTGATTACTCCAACCGCTCGATAGCCATTTACCGAAAGAATTTCAATAGGGCAGGTTCGGGAAACCCGGGTGCGCAACAAGTCTACGGGCGGGCCGTTGCGTATCAATCGTCGATGCTGTCAAAGCTAGCTTCGCAGAAGAACGATCCCGCCGAGGTAAGCCGTTATTGCCGCACATTTCTGGAGTTCCAGAATTTTGTGGCTTCGGAGGACAGGGAGTCGTTAGCGTCAGCCTGTCAGGGCGCGTCCACCGTTACCCCCAACCATTGAGGGTGGTTCCCCGATCCAACGCTGTGCGATCGCGCGGTCTGGCTAGGCTGCGGCTTTCGCTCTACTTCGCGAGTTTTGGCAGTTTCACGTCCCAGGCGAGGCCCAGGGTGCGCAGCGCGTAGATCCCGTACCAGTTCAAGTCAAACTCGTACCAGGCGAGGCCGTGACGCGCGGACTGCGGGTGGGCATGATGGTTGTTGTGCCAGCCTTCGCCGAAGC
>Ga0302208_10000738_pt1 | contig 14803 bp, 7 predicted proteins | sample II_Fen_E2_3_FD_194577 | JGI IMG/M metagenome (GOLD analysis project Ga0302208, IMG submission 194577) | Peat permafrost microbial communities from Stordalen Mire near Abisko, Sweden - II_Fen_E2_3 | ecosystem: Environmental > Terrestrial > Soil > Wetlands > Permafrost | place: Sweden: Abisko...
TATGGCACGTCACACTTTCGCCACAACGACTACTCTATCTAAAGGCGTACCCATTGAAACTGTATCTAAAATGTTAGGACATACCAATATCCAGACTACTCAAATCTACGCTCGCATTACAAATGAAAAAATCAGCAAAGATATGCAGTTACTATCGGGGAAATTAAATGACATCGAGGAGATTGCATTAAAAAGTCAGAAATCATGAAACATGGAACCATTGCGATTAGTAAAACAAATTCAGAAAGCTTTCTAGTTATTATTGAATTATCTGAAGATGGAACTGTTTGGTTGACAAAGAACGAGATAGCCACGTTGTTTGATGTCTATCATTCTTCCGTGGAAACGAATCTGAAACGTCTCTTTCAATCAAATGAACTTTGTAAGATGGATGTGAAGAAAGAAGAACTCAACATCTTGGGAAATGGACAAAAATATGTCTTTGAAGATTTCAATCTAGAAGTCATTATTGCTTTAAGTTACCGACTAAAAAGTTATTCATGCAATCTTTTTCGACACTGGATTTCCAAACAAGTAACAATTTCGTAATCTCTCCAATACATCCAGCGAATTTAGTGCCAACAATGGATTGTACAAGGTGTGCTGAAGTGGTCAAGCCTGAATTGACAGCAAAGTCAAATACAGAATCAACGGAAATCTGATTTTGACGTGATAAATAAGTTGACTTACAATTTCGGGTTTAATGACAGAGGAAGAAGTAAACTTCTTCCTCTGTTTTGAATGGGTAATTTAACGTGAGTTCGATATAAGAAAGTTGCTAAAGAGTTAGCATAAGACAAGAAAAAGAATTATATTTATAGTACTTTAATACAAATAGATAACTATAATTCTGCCTTATGCTAACAGTCAACGAAGTTACAGAAATTTATTATCTAAATAATGAATTCTCTAAAGAATTTGATAAAACCTTTCAAAAACACCTTTTAAAAGAAGATAATGGTAAACGAACTAGAAACAAGCCTAATAGGCTATCTAATAGCGAGGTTATGACTATTTTAATTGCATTTCACCTAGGTGGTTATCGCAACTTGAAGCATTTTTACCTCTTCTATGTTTGTAAACACATGACTAAAGAGTTTCCGTGTTTGGTTTCATATACGCGATTTGTTGAATTACAGCAAAAAATTGTTTTTCCATTGGTTCTATTTTTGAAAATATGTCATAGGGGGCAATGTACAGGTATTAGTTTTGTAGATTCAACCGCTTTAAAAGTCTGTCATATTAAACGAGAACGTCAAAATAAGGTTTTTGACGGGATAGCCACTGAAGGTAACGGAACCTTAGGTTGGTTTTTCGGATTCAAATTACATATTATCATTAATGAGAAAGGAGAAATACTCAACTTTGTCATTACACAAGGCAATACTGATGACCGACAACCACTTTATTCAAAGGAATTTACACAGAGTGTTTTTAGCAAATTATTTGGTGACAGAGGATACATATCACAAAAACTTCAAGAATTTCTTTTTGTTGATGGTATACAATTGATTACAAAAATGAGAAACAATATGAAAGGAGGAGAAATTCCATTAAAAGATAAACTTATCCTCAGAAAAAGAGCTGTTATCGAGTCTGTAAATGATGAATTGAAAAATATCTGTCAAATTGAACATACTAGACATCGTTCATTCACTAATTTTATTACAAACTTAATTGCAGGTTTACTTGCTTACAGCTTTTTACCTAAAAAAAATCAATCAATGTTGATTTTATTGATCAAGATCAACTTGTACTATTCTAATCTTATATCGAACTCACGTTAATTCACTATAAACGTTCGAAGTTTACTCAGAATATCTCTAATGCAAATAATTGATTTTTGTGCTTTCAGTATCAAGCCTGTTTATTTCAAATCAATTGCCTGTAATTTAGCACTCAAGCCTTTGTTTAGTTTTAGAGTAAAGTGGTTTATGGGCATTTAATCAATACTTATTTTATACAGAAATAAATTATACGTTATCACTAAGACTTTAAAATACGAATACAATAACTTTAAATTGGAGCTAAGTTTATTCGGTTCTAACCTGCCCATTTCCTTTCACCAGCCACTTATAACTACAAAGTTCAGCTAATCCCATTGGTCCTCGCGCATGAAGCTTCTGAGTACTTATTCCAATCTCAGCTCCAAAACCGAATTGTGCACCATCGGTAAAGGCTGTTGAAGCATTAGCAGATACAACAGCGGCATCAACTTCATTCATAAATTGTTCAATGTTTTGAGCACTGTTGCTAATGATTGCCTCGCTATGTCTGGAACTGTATTTTGAGATATGGCTCATTGCTTCATCGAGATTGCGAACTGTTTTAATAGCCATTTTATAATCTTCGAATTCAGTACTATACAGTTCGTCGTTTATCTCAAGCAAAAGTTTTTCCGGATAATAGCCATCAAGGCTTGACTTTGAAGCCTTGTCGGCATATAGAATTACATTGCTATTTGCCAAGTTGATGTTCGTTGATGATTAAACAGTCGAGCGCATTACAAACACTGACTCTACGGATTTTGGGCTTCAATTACATAGCATTTATGATTATATTGTTCAAAAAAATGAAAACTAATAAAAAGTCAAGATGACTTCCATTTGTAAAACAAATTTAAATAAAAAAAATGATGCTTCTATTTTTGTTGATTCCATTGCCAATACTATAAATGAAACACTTACGAAATGTGATTGCAAAAAGGCCAAAGAACTAGATTACAAACAAATAGAAATCAGCTATATCTAAACGTTCAGCAATGAATTATGATTTAAAAAGTAACAGTTCTACATCTGTCTCCTATGTCTGCGTTTCTTCTTTTTCTTACGGTGATGAGACGGTATCTTCTCGTCCGGGGGGGTATACAGTTAATGCGAGAAAAACTTCCCTGTAATTATTTATTTTTAAAAAAAAACATATTCTCTTGCAATAATTATAATTTTTTATATATATTTGCACTCATAATAAAAACCGTATATATGGTTATATATAACAATGCAAAAAGGTACAAGTTATGATTATAGGATTGGTTTAATAATACATTTATAATCAAATTAATATCAAAAATAAAAATTACAACATGTGTAATATAATTAATACAGTATATAATACTGTATGATGTTTTATTTCTAACCCTGCATCCCCGGGACTATAAATACAAAAAGGCTTCCCTGTGAGAGTTGAACAAAAAATAGACTATTCTACAAATGCATTTAATTTATGAAAAACTTTATTCTTTCCCTTTTACTATCGCTGAGCGCAATTGGAGCTGGAAATGCTCAAATTTCTATTGTAAATAGCAATAATCTTTTTTCTTCAGGGCTTACTGGAACCGGCACCAATGTCACTTCTATCTCTAATTCTATCTTTTTAGGGGCGTATACAGGCAACAATGCAAAAAGTGCAGGTAATTCAAATTTCTTAGGTTATTATACTGGTTATACTGCAACAAATGCCGCTTATTCCAATTTTTTGGGTTACCGTGCGGGACATTCGGCGCTCAATGCGTCCTATTCAGTTCTAATAGGGTATCAGGCAGGATATGAGCCCAATAGCAGTATACATATTGGTAGTAACAATATCATTATTGGAACAAACATTTCTTTACCCAACGGTACGACCAATTCTATGAATTTAGGTGGAGTTATCTTTGGAAGTGGCTTGTGTGCAACAATATCAGGGAATCCCAGCGTTATTCCCTCCTCAAATGGCAAAATCGGTATAGGTATTGTAAATCCTACAGCCTGTTTACAATTACCCGCAGGAACTGCCACGGCAGGAACCTCCCCTTTGAAACTGACGGCAGGAATCAACCTAACAACTCCTGAAGCGGGTGCTATTGAATTTAATGGATCACATTTATTTTTCACAAGCTCCAATGGAGGCACTCGTTATCAGCTTGATCAGCAAATCAGTTTGTTGAAAAGTAGTGATATTGCATCTGCTTTGGGATACGCCCCACTTTCAGGAAATCAGAGAATTACTGTTTCGGGTGATGCCACAGGTAATGGGACAACTGCTATATCCCTTACATTTGCCAACAGTGGTGTAGTTGCAGGGGCGTATAACAATGTGACGGTCGATGCAAAGGGACGTGTAATCATCGGGAGTAATGCTAATTATTTGACAGGGATTACCTCTTCTTTGGTGAACAGTGCATTGGGTTATACTCCGTATAATTCGTCTAATCCCAGTGGCTACGTTACCTCTGCAGTGCTATCTGGTTATATATTGCAAACAGGAGGTAACATAACCGGGTCTCTATCCATTCAGGGCAATGTTGGTATCGGTACTACAACACCTGACGAAAAACTCACCGTAAATGGAACGGTTCATGCTAAAGAAGTACGCCTTGACTTAACCGGATCCTTGGCCGACTATGTTTTTGCCAAAGATTACCACCTGATGCCGCTTCATAAGGTAGAACAATATGTACAAACAAACAGCCACCTGCCTGATATTCCTTCTGCTGTAGAAGTGAAACAACAAGGACTGAGCATAGGTGAAATGCAAAACAAACTGTTGCAAAAAATTGAAGAGCTCACCCTCTATGCCATTGAACAGCAGAAAGAGATTCAAACGTTGAAAGTAGAGATCAGTGAATTGAAGAAAAAATGAGTTAATGAACTGATCTTCTTCAAAAAGAGACAATGTGGAAGTTCTGAATATTTTCCATAAAAGACATTGCACATGGGTAAATTCATGTAAATCTCTTGTAATTACCGACTATTGAAAAGATAATTACACATAAAACACGATCATTATGCGAACACTCTACCAATATTTTTTTTCAATCATTATAGTTTTTTTATGGAGTGTTAGCGTGAATGCTCAAACGCTTAAGCTAAATTTTTCGTTAAGCACTAACGAATCAGGTATTATCCGCAATTATCAGGCAAAAGATTGGATTCATATGCAGATTGGATTTAAATACACTGCTACCACCTCTGCCACTTTCAGGGCATGGATCAATCCGAATCTGACCATTCCTGTAACTTCCATTTCTAATCCCCAACCGGGAGATACAACAGGAATGTCCACAGACGGGATTTATGTACCGGGATCGACGTTTGGAACCGATCCCCTGACTGGTATAAGCGGATTGGCAACGAGCGAAATGACCACAACAGGTTCCACAGGTACAACTGGAGACAATAGCGTTTCGGACATTGTTACTTATACCTATCCGATTTTATGGTTTAAAACAGTGCCCATAACCAACAACCTAAACGGGGCCTATACATGGAAAGATATTACGGGTAATAACGCCAAACTACTTAAATACAGCACGCTTGGAGTGGGGAATGGGGATGAATATCAGATAAAACGGGATACAATGCGCACCTACAACTTTAATCCGTCAATATATCTACCCGGAGAAAATATCAGTAAAGAAATTCTTATCAACAAATCCAATCTTTCCCAAACAACGATTATCGGGGTTTGGGGTGTCAAAGAAGATTTAGATAAAAATAATTTCATATTTGCCATCGACGGACGACGTAAAGAAGGATCGGTTTTCACCAAGCAATGGATTGCTGAAGGTGATTCTACAAAAAGCGTATTCACGTATGGGAATGACACACTTCGTAGCTTAGTGTATAATCCTGTCAATAAATTGGAAAAAGATCCAGGCTACTTCCAAGAACACTCATTACGGATTGCCACTTACAGCAGGGCAAATAAGCCTGGCAATAGTCTGTGGGGAGAAACTCCCAAAGCAGTTGTCACTTTAGGAGGCAAACTGGAAAACACCAACGTCAACAGCACTTCAACCTATATAGACAACATCTATCAACAGGATGCATTCAAAGGATTTTCACCCGAACTTTTGGTTTTCGACCGTCAGCTAAGTACCTCTGAATGCAATAGATTCGAAACCTATCTCGCAATCAAGTACGGTATTACTCTTGATAGATCATACATATCTCCCCACGGAGATGTCATATGGAATTACGTTACCAACCAAAACTATAACAACCGTATTACCGGATACGGTCGAGAGGATGAGATAGGTCTTGATCAAAAGATGTCGACTACATCATACGAAGAGGCTCCGTATTATAGCAACCAAACGACGTTTGATTCATTTGACGGCAACGATTCTTATAATTCCTCGTCTCGATATCGTTTGCTTGTAATGGGCTACCAACCGGGCAATACCCCTTGCAACAGAAGTTATATACTGTTTGGTGACAATAACGATTCACTTAAATTCATAAGCTCGCAAGCAAATGGAGTTGCAAAACAATTGAAACGGCAATGGGTGTTGAATACCAACCAGCCATCATTTCCGGTCGCCTCGCAATTACTACAATGGGATACCCGCTCCACTCTTACTATTCCATCGTCCGGCTACATAGCAGATATTGTCAAATCAGGCTTCACAACTACCCTATGGGCAGTGACACAGGATACCTTGAAAGGGAAGGATGGCTATTTTGCCTGGACAGTAGGTGAACAGCCGGGGCCGGTAGTTGTCAAATTCGGTTCAAATCAAGCAAATGTAATGCAAGGCAGCCATGATTATGGGTACATAATCGATAGCATAGGGAGGGTATTCACTATTGTAAAAGGAAGCACGGGAAGCAACTCTTTGTTCAACATTGAAGCAGGCCAACGAATCGAAGTGGAAAAAAACGATCAGGCACTTTATCTCCGTGTTAATGGTGTTCGTTACAAAAAGACTGAAATTGCTATTAATCAAACTGATTATGGCAAGACCTATTATGGAGCCATTTCTATCGGCAGTAATCCCAGCGAGGTCAAACTGACCGGCTTCCGTCACGGAGGATTTGTCGATACGGGAAATAAAATAGAGTTGTCCTACCTGCGCATTCCTGAACTTGCCGCTTATTACAATAAACAAACTTACCTGATTGTAGACCGTTCGGGTACAGGAAACTTCAATGCTATTTCAGATGTCTATGCCTGCGACGAATGGGATACCAACCGGTCAAAGATAATATTTAACAATATCTTCTGGGATACCGACGGCAATGGCAAAGACGCATTTACATTTGGATATAAGGCTTCTCAAAGCAATCGCGCCAAAAGCTTTAGTGTGCCGGAACCTATAAATATTCCCGAATCATTCGCAATACTGCAAATTTATTATCCGAATAAGAATGACCTAACACAGATTACAGTAAAATCACAAACACTGAATCCTATACCTTCAACAATTGCATTAGTCGATATGCTGGGTCGCATTATCTTCCGGAAGGAGTTGCCGGCAAGCAACACCATTCAATATACCACCATCAAATTACCTTCATCAGGCGTGTATGTAGTCAAGGTTTTGAATGCAGTAACCCAGTATTCTCAAAAAGTAATTTCAGAAAAATAGTATATATGTTTTAGAATTAAGTTTGAAATATTATTTATTTTGTTTATAATCAATTAATTAACCAAGTTGCTTTGCTATGATACATAATAAAAAACAAACCGGTATTGTTTTATTTGTAGTTTTAATTATGTCTGCATCTCTATTGTTCGGAAGAAAACAATATTACTCTTCGGCGATAGCAAATCAGGCTTTCGGACATACTGGATCTGGTACTGTAAAGACTAATGGTACTAAAAAAAATACCCAATCGGCTGTAATAACAAAAAAAACTTCACAAACTTTTGTACAGTCCGATTCAACAGCCAGTCAAACCCAACAACCGCCTCTTTTCACTGGTCGGTTGACCGCTTATCTGGCCAGTCAGGCAAAAGGAGTAATAGGTCTGTTTGATGGGAATAAAACCGATAATCCAGCCGATAATATTTTCAGCATCGATCTCGATTATGAACCGGTTGCCAATGATAAAGTCTGGCTTACGTACCGGTTGACGGGAGTGTCTGAAAATTGTGGCGTAGCATGTAGTGTCAACGACCGCTTAGCTTTTGGAGGCTATCTGGTAAAACAAGATACTGCGACCTCCCGTCAACGTATCCAATTGAACACTCTTTGGCTGCAAAAAGGGGTGAACAGGATCCAGTTTGGGTTACCTGAAAATGCCGATTATGGCTATCGTATCAGTGATCTGGCATTAGAAGTGGAAAAAAATGCCAATGTTGAGCCATTGACAGTGAACACTTCCTATCACCTCTACAATGGTAAAGCTTATGTTCACGGATTTCTTCAAGGAACAGGAGTTTCTGCCTTAGTTAATATTGATGGCAGGAAAATAGCAGTACATGACGGAGAGTTTGAGGCTCTCATATATCCGAATCAGCAGCAGGTAGAAGTAATGGCGGAAATCGCAGGTCGTACATACAGCCATACGTTACATTTTAGTACGAATATGATAGCGGACAAGGAATATGAATTAATCCAAAATCCTATAAGTACAACTCAGTTGTTCGAAAAAGGGAAACCTAATGAACTGCAAATTGCGAACCTGTCGTTGCAAACGGATAATAAAGTATTAATTGCCAGCACACCCATTGCAATCACTCCTCTCCGACCTGTCGATTTGCCTGCTCTTGATCTGGATATGACCAATGTAACGGCTGTCAACTATGGTTTCAGGTTCCTTCCTCATGGAGAACACTTTACGAACAAGGGAGCTACAGTAGCCTTAAAATATGACCGAACCAAGATTCCTGACGGTTATACGGAAAACGACATCCATACTTACTATTTTGACCAGAATACCCGACACTGGGTGGCACTGGAACGAGACTCGGTGGATAAATCACTTTGCATGGTGATTTCCCAAACCACCCACTTCACTGACATGATCAACGGGGTGATAAAAGCACCAGAGTCGCCTCAAACACAGGGTTTTGCCCCTACTACGATGAATGACATCAAGGCAGCTGACCCGACTTCTAAAATAGAATTGATAGCACCTCCTGCTGCCAATAATTATGGTTCTACAAATTTAAACTATAATTTGGAGATGCCGCCTGCCCGCAACGGAATGAGTCCGCAACTCACCATCACCTACAACAGCGACGGTGGCAGCAGCTGGCTGGGCGAAGGCTGGGATCTGAACATCCCTTCCGTCTCCGTGGATACACGTTGGGGAGTCCCCATTTATCACCCTGACCTTGAATCTGAAACTTACTCATTTAGCGGGACTCAATTAGCACGAACCTATATTTCTCCAGATTTTACCGATCAGGTAGACGAGGAAATGTTCCTCCCTGACCGCGGCACAATGTATCTGCGAAACAAGCCTTTACAAAATTATCCGAATGACCAGTACCAGTTTTATCCCCGTGTCGAAACCGATTTTCCGCTAATTACTCGCATGGGAACGGACATCGCAAAATACAAATGGAAAGTGGAAAATAAAAATGGGATAAAATACTATTATGGATATGATTATGCCAATGATGAACCTGCCGTTTTATCCGATGGAGGAAATAAGATAGCTGAATGGAAACTGCAAAGCATGGTAGACATACATGGAGATTCTATTGCTTACTCATACGACAAGGCAATTGAAGATGGATATGAGGATTTGAAACCTCGTGCAATATATCTGTCAAAAATAGAAGGTTTTACAATAGTTGAAGGAGTTCCCAAGAAACATACGGAAGTGTTTCTGACTAACCGTATCGACCCTAAGCAGAAGAAAACGAATAATGCCCGTTATGGTTTTTTAGTGTCCAGTCAAAAATTGTTAGAAAAGGTGGAAATAAAATATGCCAATGACCAGGGTGTTTTGGAAAAAGTCAGGAGCTATGTGTTCAACTACAAAAAAGGAGAGTTTCTGACTGATTTATTGGAATCTGTTTCGCAACTCGATAGTGCAGATCAGGTGGTAGGAAAGCATACTTTCGGTTATTACGATGATGTGTCAAGCGACAATACGACCGATTACGTAACATCTTCTTATCAATACAACTACAATAGTCTTATGAATAACACCGAAAGCGAATTTCAAAAATTGATGCAGAAAGTCGCTTCCGGTACCATTAATAACTGTGATGGAATATATAATCCACTAAATAAAGGATTGTTAAATAACACATCTACCACGAATGTCGGTGGTTCGCTCTATTTGGGACTTGGACTTGGATTCAAGATTCTTTCCAGATCGCTTACGGTTGGAGTTGCTAGCTCGTATCAACATACCGACACCAAAGGTCAAACTTGTTTGATTGACATTAATGGAGATGGTATTCCCGATAATGTTTTAAAAAACGGTAATAGTTTATATTACAATCAGGGATACTTAGATCGTGATGGTAATGTAGCCTTCAGCACCGCCAATAAAATACTGCTTGGTGCTCCCCAGCTATTCTTACATTCAACCGGCGATAACCTGACCTTAGGTTTAATGGCTGATTTTAAAGTCATTTCCGGTCGATTCGATTCGGATCTTCTTAATATATCTTCTACCGATGTTTATTTCTCGGATGTAAACGGTGATGGTCTGGTGGATATTGTTTATTTCGGATGTGTTTATTTCAATCGGTTGGTTAATGGTGAACCTGTTTTTAATAGAAACAGTAAGCTTTCCGAGATGCCCATGAACAACACGACCCTGTATAACACCCAATCTGCTACAGCCGGACTTATAAGGTATGACAAGGGTGAGGAAATTGACGAACCGAAATATCAGACGGGCAATGTGGATATCCCCAGCGTAAATGAGATGATCACATACGACACGGCATCTGATGATACGATTAAAGCCGAAGCATCGCCACTGCAGGATATGGTGCGCATATGGGTGGCACCTTATACCGGTTCGGTAAAAATTTACGGCAACATCCAACTGTTGGCTCCCACAGGAGCATACGATACCCTGGCTTATCAGTATGCCGATGGGGTAAGGGTAGCTATTCAGCAAGAACGGAATGAATTATGGTGGCGAAAAATTGCCAAGACCGAAACTGCTCCAATTGCTACCTTTCTAACCACCGATGTACAGAAAGGCGATCGGCTCTTTTTCCGAGTACAGGCCGGCGACAGCCTTTTCAGCAACGGCGATTTCGACAAAGTGCTTTGGGCACCGATAGTGGAATATACGTCTGTGCCGGGAGTGGAGCGAACTACCGATTATAGTGATTACTCCAACTATCTGTATAATGCCCGCGAAGGCTATGTGGTGGAAGATCTCGGATACACGGAGATTGATTCGGGGGTGCCTGTTAAAATAGCGGTAGATGTAGATATGTCGTACCAGACAATTTATGACACAGAATGGGTATTGGCGGTATATTCTTCCAATTACCCTTCACAATTCCAAGATACAGTAATTAACGGGCAAACTGTCTGTAACAGTGGCTACGAAAAACTCATGGCAATAGATACAATGTTTTATTTCAATAGCCATGCCGGTTATCTATATAATGTCACACATAAAGATAAATTTACGATTAATCTGCCAGGCAATAAGCATAAATATTTTTGGTTTAAATTATATGGACTAAAAAATGAGCGACTGGAGAATGTAAAAATATATCCCACGATATACTGCCAGCATACTAATTCGTCAACAAATACCATTGTGTACGATACAATATGTGCTGGAGTAAAATATCCTATTAATTATGATACCATACAAGTAGAGAATCCAGCTTCCAACCTACAGTTATCTCGAAGCTGGAATATAGAAAATAGCCCTGAGTGTTCGTTTTGTAACCTTTTCTATTATCAAACGAATAATTGCAGTAATAATAAATTTGCCATTTTGAAGACGCAGATTAAAGGTGATGATAATTATTTCATGTCTGCTCTGATAGTCGATCAAGAGATGTCAATTTTCCAGAGTTTGGTGCAGGACTTTAACAATCCCCATAATATTGTTCATAATAACTGTAGAAGTAAAATTTATTATTACGATGAAGATGGAAATTTTACGCAACCAAATCAAAATATATATTGTACACTCTTCCAATGTGATGACAGTTTGGGATACAAGCAACATGTAATTGCTCAGTTGCAAACCGATTTATATAAGCTAAAAGAAAAAGAATCTTCTCCTTACGGTCCTATGTGGCGGAATTGGGGACAATTCCAATACAATGCCGCCGAGAGACGTTATGCAAAACCCATTGACATTGATAGTTTGTTGCCGCCTATAGAATTGGACTCCAACATTGTGGACATGGATATGAACCGCCTTATACGATTAAGTCCCAATGTGCAAACCAAACAATATTGGGCGGGTAATACCACAAATGTTAAATTATTTGGTGATACGATTCAAGCGGGTCGGCAATATGCCAATAATGTGCGCACGATTCTCCTACCAAATGTAGCGCAGGCAGATCCAACTGAAGAGAATAACAGCCAAAGTCAACAGGCACGATCATCGAAGGTAAGAGCGTTGCGTAGCTCCGCCTCCTCAAGTGATGTCAACCAATATCTTATCAGTGCTCCACCTATTCTGTCCAAACAAAAGAACAGTTCGTTGTCGGGCAATGTCAGTTTGAACGTGCTGCCGAGAAAACTTCGCAATAAACTATCCAAGAAGCTGAATATTGGAGTGTCAATGGGAGTCTCCAGTGGTAAGACGGAGAAAAAATTAGACTATATGGATTTTAACGGCGATGGTTTCCCAGATTATTTTAATGATGGAAAGATATATTATTCCAACTCTCATGGAACTACTGCCAGTATTACCACCACGTGTAAGGATTGTCAAATCAATAATACTGAAGAAGAACGACAGTCTACGTTAGGTTCCAATTTTGGTGTTTCATCCGGAGTAGCGTCATTGGTTAAAAATTCTTCTACTACCAACGAATCTCAAAAAGCCGAAGAAGAATCAAGTTCCATCAGTGCATCGGGTAGCGTAAGCAATTCAGTGGAATCCCTGCATATTTCATTTATGGACATCAATGGTGACGGTTTGCCCGATTTGATCAATCATGAGACTGGCAAAGTGTCCATTAATCTGGGGTATAATTTTTCTTCTCCCGTTGATTTACCACTTTATACTATCAGGACTAAAACCTTTGGAGCCAATGCGGGTTTGGGTGTCGGTAGAGAAAAATGGAATGGCAGTTTGTTGATAGGGGTTGGTATAGGAGTAGCTCTATCGTCCACTAATAACAGGTTGATTGATATCAATGGCGACGGTTTGCCCGATATTGTCAGTCTCCCGACCGCTTCTCTAGGTATGGATTACAATCTACTTCATTATGTACCGCATGGAGATTTGAAGGTAAGGCTTAATAATGGCAATGGCTTTGAACCTGAACAAACATGGAACAGCGGCTTGTGGTCAGAAAAAACCATCGCTTCTTCCCTGAACGCAAATGCAGGTTTTACTTTTGGCTTCTCTATCTGGTTTTTAAAATTTGTCACTAATCCTTCTGCACAGGCCGGGATTACCAACAGCAGGGGACTTGAAGACATCCGCGATATGAATGCCGACGGTTATCCCGATTTTGTTACAACGGATTTGAAAAATGCGACTATGACGGTTAAGTATTCGGCTATCAACCGTACTAATAAACTGAAAACGGTTTCCAATCCATTGGGCGGAAGGTTCAGAGTGGACTACATGCGTAGTGCCCCTACCATCTATCATCCTAACGGAAAGTGGGTGATGAAATCGCTGGAGATAAACGATGGTATCGGTGATGACGGCAACAATCTCTATAACGAATATTTGTTTGAAGATGGGAAATACAACCGCCGTGAACGCGAGTTTGATGGATTTGGAAAAGTAACTACCCTAAATATTGAAAAAATTTATGATGATTCATCTGCACCAAAATAACAGGCTTATCCGGTGATGTATGCAAAGGTAATTCACAGGATAGTAACGTAAATTATGTACAACATAGAAAAAAAACACCACTATATGAGATTCAGGATTTTTCTTTTTTTCTGTATCGGATTTGCTTTGTATGGCAAAGCACAAGACCCTGTAGTGAATATCCCCGATGCTGTTTTCAAGGCACAATTGCTTTCTGCGTCCAGTAGTAATTACATTGCGATGAATGTAAATGGAAACTGGGTGCCGGTGGATACCAATGGTGACGGTCAGATTCAGGTAAGTGAAGCGCTGAATATTAAAACATTGAAGATAGAAGACACATCTATGGCTTCAATGGAGGGTATCGGCAGTTTTACTAATCTGACATCTTTGAATTGTTGTAATAATAAAATAACAGCGTTGGATCTTACCAATAATACAAAGTTGGAAAATGTAGATTGCCAGACCAATCAACTCACTACATTGGATGTGAGTATGTGTCCGAAACTTGATTACTTATATTGTTCCGCAAATATGCTGAATTTATTGAAAATGAATAATATAATAAACTTGGAATGCAATAATAATCAACTTACCACATTGGATATGAGTACATGTTCAAAGCTAAGTCATTTATCTTGCTATGGAAATAACTTAAGTTATCTAAATGTACAAAGCAATACGAATCTACAAGTTTTATATTGTTTTGGTAATAAACTTACCACATTAGATTTAAGTATGTGTATGAAGTTAATATATTTATATTGTGACAACAATAAACTGAATTCTCTCAATATCCAAAATAATACAGGCTTACAATTTTTAAATTGCGATAACAACCAAATTACATCACTGGATGTAAGTTTGTGCCCAAATCTTCAGCATTTATGTTGTATGTCGAACAATATAACATCCTTGAATATATCAAAAAATACAAATTTGGAAACTTTACTTTGCGCCTATAATCAACTCATCACTTTAGATGTGAGTATATGCTCAAAACTAATAAATTTAGATTGCAGAAGTAATCATATATCCACATTGGATGTGAGTATGTGCGCAAATCTTCAGCAGTTATATTGTGACCAGAATAATCTGATTTCTCTTAATGTAACAAATACAACAAATTTAATTATCTTAAA
>Ga0302208_10000745_pt1 | contig 14745 bp, 26 predicted proteins | sample II_Fen_E2_3_FD_194577 | JGI IMG/M metagenome (GOLD analysis project Ga0302208, IMG submission 194577) | Peat permafrost microbial communities from Stordalen Mire near Abisko, Sweden - II_Fen_E2_3 | ecosystem: Environmental > Terrestrial > Soil > Wetlands > Permafrost | place: Sweden: Abisko...
AACAAAAATCCCTTTTATTAATACAAAGATTTGTTTTGCTATTTTGGCTGGTCTAAACACCAGTTTTTTTGTTTTAAAAACAATATGAAATTTATCCTAGGAAAAAAAATGCAAATGACCCAGATTTGGGCAAACGACAAGGTGATGGCCGTCACTCCGGTTTTGGCTGGACCTTGCACCGTTACACAGGTTAAGACTAAAGAGACTGATAGTTATGATGCTCTTCAGGTAGCCTTTGGTAATAGAAAAGAAAAGAATATTAAAAAGCCACAACTTGGCCATTTTAAAGCCGCTGGCGTTAAGCCAACTAAGGTTCGTGAATTACGTGCTGAAGTTAAAGATGCTAAAATTGGTGATGTAATTACAGTGGCGACTTTTGAAGCTGGTGATGTCATTGACGTGACTGGTACTTCAAAAGGTAAAGGTTTTCAAGGTGTTGTTAAACGTCATCACTTCGCTGGTGGTCGTAAGTCTCATGGTAACAAAGATCAACTCCGTATGGGTGGTTCTGTTGGTGCTAAAGGACCAGCTCACATCTTTAAAAACATGAAAATGCCTGGTCGTATGGGTAACGAACGCGTCACTGTTAAAAATTTAGAAATTGTTAAGATTGACGAAGAAAATAATTTATTATTTGTTAAAGGAGCAATCCCTGGTGCAATTAATGGTTTTATTATCATTAAAGGCCAAGGTGAATTGAAATTTAACATTACTCCTACTCCAGTTGCTATTGAAACTCCTGTTGTTGAAGAAGAAGAAGTAATCGAAGCTCCGGTCGAAGCTACGCTTGAAACATCGGAAGAAACTCCAGTTGAAGTGGTAACTGAAGAAGTTGCTGCTCCAATAATTGAAGAAGTAAGTCCGGCTGAAAGTGAAAATAAATAAAAGTTATTAGTATAAGTGAAAAATATGAAAATCAAAGTTTATAATCAAACAGCCGAATTCGTTCATGATCTAGAGTTATCCGAAAAAATATTTGGTGTTAAATCTAACCCTGAATTATTGCATCAAGCTGTAGTCACTCAAATGGCTAATGAACGTCAAGTTTTAGCTGATACTAAAGATCGAAGTGAAGTTCGTGGTGGTGGTAAAAAACCTTGGAAACAGAAGGGAACTGGACGTGCTCGTGTTGGTTCTTCTCGCTCTCCAATTTGGACTGGTGGTGGTGTCACCTTTGGTCCAACCAGCGATCGTAATTTCTCTAAGAAGATTAATAAGAAAATGAAACAGAAGGCGATGTTTATGGCCTTATCTGACAAATTAGTAAACGGTACTTTAGTAATTTTAGATGACCTTAAGATGGAAGAATTCAAGACGAAGAAATTCAATGAATTCTTAACCGCGATTGAATCTAAAATCTTAAAGAACGAACGTCGCAATATTTTAATCATTAATGATTCGAAAGATGATAAGGTTAAGTATTCCGCTCGTAATTTAACTGGTGCTGAAATCATTAATTTGGAAAATATCAATATTGTTGAACTTTTAAAGTTTAAAAATCTATTGCTTACTGAAGCAGCGGTTAAAACTTTAGAAGAGCGATATAAATAAAAGAAACCAATATGGCTATACTTGGAAATAAAAAAACTACTGAGGCAAAAGATACTAAAAAAGCTTCTGTTAAAAAAGCTGATGCTCCTAAGAAGGAAGCTAAAGCGGAAAACATGCAGGAACTTTATAGCAACACCAAAGAAACAGCAACCGGTAAAAAAGTTGTTGATTCTAAATTTGATGGAGCTCACCGTGTCTTAGTTCGCCCTCTTATTACTGAAAAAGCTGCCAATTTTGGCGTTTTAAATAAATATGCTTTTGTTGTCGCTGGTAATTCTAATAAAGTAGAAGTTGCTAAAGCTGTGCAAGCAGTCTATGGCGTAAAACCAGTGAACGTAAATATTATTTGCGTTAAAGGCAAAGCAGTAGCTCGTGGTCGAATCAAGGGTCGCAGAAGTGATCTTAAGAAAGCGATTGTGACTTTGAAAAAAGGTGATACAATCCAGATTTACGAGGGTGTTTAAAATATTAATTTTGAAACTTTAGCAACATACCTATGGGAATTAAAAAAGTAAAACCAACTACTCCTGGCCGCAGACAAGCAACGTTTGACGATTTTGCCGATATTACTAAATCAAAACCAGAAAAATCTTTGACTGTAATTCGAAAGCAAAAAGGTGGCCGTAATAGTGGTGGTAAAATAACTGTTAGACATCAAGGTGGCGGTGTTAAGCGCTTTATCAGAATTGTTGATTTTAAGCGTGATAAATTTGGTGTTCCAGCAACTGTGGCCTCAATCGAATACGATCCAGGTCGTGGTGCTAGAATCGCTTTATTACATTATGCTGATGGTGAAAAAAGATATATTATTGCTCCAATTGGTTTAATTGTTGGTGATAAAATCGCTAGTGCCAAGGAACTAATTGAAATCAAGGTTGGCAACGCTATGCCAGTTCAATTCATTCCAGCCGGCGTGGCTATCTATAACATCGAGCTTATTGCCGGTCGTGGTGGTAAAATTGCCAGAGGGGCTGGTAACACTGCTTTCGTCATGGGTGTCGAAGGCAAATATGCTCAGATTAAAATGCCATCAGGTGAAATCAGATTAGTGAAGAAAGAATGTTTATGTACTATTGGTCGGGTTAGTAATCCTGACAAACGTCACATTAGTTTAGGTAAAGCTGGTCGAAGTCGTTTACTCGGTATTCGTCCAACAGTCCGTGGTACTGCCATGAATCCTAACGATCACCCACACGGTGGTGGTGAAGGTAAGCAGTCTATCGGTCTAAGATATCCAAAGACTAAGTGGGGTAAACCAGCTCTTGGTGTCAAGACTCGTAAAAAGAGTTCATCTGACAAGCTTATTATTAAGCGTAGAGCTAAAAGAAAATAATTATTTAAGTAAAATATTATGTCGAGAAGTTTGAAAAAAGGACCATATATCAATCCTCGCATCCTAAAACATGTTTTGGCTTTAAAGCCAGGCGACAAAACTGTGATTAAGGTTTGGGATAGAGCTTGCTCAGTTACCCCAGAAATGGTGGGAATTACTCTTGGTGTTCATAACGGCAAGACCCATTTTCCAGTTTATGTTGTTGAAAATATGGTAGGGCATTGCTTAGGCGAATTCGCTCCAACCCGCAAATTTATATCTCATGGCGGTAAAGCAGCTAAAGCTCAAGCTAAAGGTGGTAAATAAGAAGCATTAAGTTCAAAAAATTTATGGAAATTAAAGCCAGTATAAATGATTTGAGAATGTCGCCTCGCAAAGTGCGTTTAGTCATCGACTTAATTCGCAAAATGCCTGTTGATGCGGCCCTAGCTCAATTAAAATTCACTAATAAGTTAGCTACTGAACCAGTCGCCAAAATGATTGAGTCAGCGATTGCTAATGGTATTAATACCTACGGTTTAGATCGAACTAATTTATTTATTAAAGAAATTAGATCTGACGAAGGAACAACTTTAAAACGTTGGATGCCTAAAGCTCATGGTCGTGCTACGGTTATTCGTAAACGCGGAGCTCATGTGAAAGTTATTTTAGGAGAACTTGTTGACTCCGGTAAGCACGAAAAGAAAGTGCTTAAGACCGAAGCCCCAATGAAACTTGAAGACTTAGCTAAAGAAGCTGAACAAAAGACTTCGAAGACTTCTAAGAAAAAAGAAGCTGACGAAGAAAAGACTACCGTTAAAGCCAAAACCAAAACAGCTGCTCCAGAAAAAGGTTTTGCCGCTAAAGTTTTCCGCCGTAAGGTTGGTTAATTAGTTAATCTTTCATATACTTAAATTTGTAACAAGTTATACTATGGGTAAAAAAGTAAATCCAAAAATATTCAGAATGGGAATCACTAAGAGCTGGGACTCTATTTGGTTTGAAAGCGGCAAAAATTATATTAAAAATGTTGCTCAAGACATCTCTGTTCGACGTTATCTCATCAAAGAATTCAAAGAAGCCGGTGTTGATAAAGTAGAAATCATTCGCAGTTTAAATCGTATCCAGATTGATTTATGGACAGGGAAACCTGGCTTACTAATCGGTCGTGGTGGTAACGGTGTGGAAGATCTTAAGAAAAAGTTACATACTAAATTTCTTAAAACTTTCCGAATTGGCGAAATTACTTTGAATATCAAAGAAGTTAGTCGTCCAGGTTTATCCGCTCAAATCGCGGTGCAAACTATGACACTTGAAATTGAAAAACGTATTCCTTTCCGTAAGGTAATGAAACAAACTATTTCTCGAATCGAACGTGCTGGTGCTCAAGGTGCTAAAGTAGTTATCGGCGGCCGTTTAAATGGTGCTGAAATTGCTCGTACTGAAAAATTAGTTTGGGGCAAAGTGCCACTTAATACTTTGCGAGCCGATATTGATTATGCCAGAGGAGCCGCTCATACTAGTTATGGTGCTATCGGCATTAAAGTTTGGGTTTATAAAGGCGAAGTTTTTGAGAAAGAAAAAGAAGATGCTTTCAAGGGCACTCGTTAATTTAATTTAACCCTTTGAATAATTAATATTCCACGATACATATGTTAATGCCAAAAAAAACTAAATTCCGTAAAGATCATAAGCGACGTCGCGGTGGCAAAGCTAGCCGCATGTTAACCGTGGCCTTTGGTAGCTATGGTTTGAAAGCGCTTACCCCTCACTGGGTAACCTCCCGCCAAATTGAAGCAGCCAGACGTGTTATGACTAAATATGTGAAAAAAGGTGGTAAGATTTGGATCCGTATTTTCCCAGACAAACCAGTAACCGCTCATGGCGGAGAACTACCAATGGGTAAAGGTAAAGGAGCCGTTGATTACTATGTAGCTATTATTAAACCAGGAACTGTGATGTTTGAAATGGATGGTTTAGACGAAGCTACAGCTCACGAAGCAATGTTACTTGCTGCTCATAAATTGCCACTTAAATGTGCTTTCGTTACTAAAACTAACGCTTAACCAGTTTTAAAAATATGGAAATAAAAGAACTTACAACTAAGACTCCAGCTGAGCTAAGTAAATTGCTAGCTGAATCTCAAGAGAAGTTACGTGAACTACGTTTTAAAGATTCTAATAAACAGTTAAAGAATGTCCGATCAATTAGAGTTTTGAAACAAGAAATCGCACGTATCAACACCTTGTTAAATAAGAAAGACTAATTTTAATAAATATGGCCGAAAAAAAACAAGTTAAAAAGGTATCAGCCGCTCCAAAGGAAGTTACTCCAAAAGTAGCTAAAGAAGCTGTTATCCTCGAGACGAAAGTAGCTAGAACAATTATTCGTAAGAAGTTTTCTGGCGTGGTCGTTTCTGATAAGAGCGACAAAACTATCGTTGTCAAGGTCGACACCGTAAAAATCCACCCAAAGTACAAGAAACGTTATACTCGTAGCCAAAAATATAAAGTTCATGATGAAAAAAATGAATTTAGAACTGGCGACAAAGTAAATTTCGTCGAATGTCGTCCTTTGAGTCGTGAGAAACGCTGGAGAGTGGTTAAGTAATACGTTTTTCGCTTCAAAAGAAGCTTATAAATTAGACTAAAAGTATGATTCAAGTTCAAAGCAGAATGAAGGTAGCCGACAACTCCGGAGCCAAAGATGTGATGTGTATCAGAGTCTTGGGCGGTTACAAAAAAAGATACGCTCATGTTGGCGATATTATTGTTGCGTCTGTAAAATCAGCTGCTCCTCATGCTCCAATTAAAAAAGGAGACATTATTAAAGCAGTGATTGTTCGCACTAAAAAAGAAATTCGTCGTGCTGATGGTTCTTACTTACGTTTTGATGACAATGCTTGCGTTGTTATTAATGACCGAGAAAAGAAAGATCCTAAAGGTACTCGAATTTTTGGTCCAGTAGCTCGTGAAATTCGTCATGCTGGATTTGTAAAAATCGCGTCCTTAGCTCCTGAGGTGCTTTAAGGTTTTAAAGATCTAAAATAAACAAGTTTATGAATATTAAGAAAAATGACAAAGTGCAAATCCTTGCCGGAAAAGATAAAGGTAAGAGTGGTAAGATTTTGCAATCTTTGCCTAAAGATAACCGAGTTAGCGTTGAAGGCTTGAATCTACTTATCAAGCATTTACGTCCACGTCGTGAAGGCGAAAAAGGTCAAAGAATTGAATTCCCAGCCTTTATCAATGCTTCTAATGTGGCTTTAGTTTGCCCTAAGTGTGGCAAGGCGACTCGTGTTGCTTATAAAATCGTTGAAGAAAACGGTAAAGCTAAAAAATATCGAGTTTGTAAGAAGTGTCAGGAAGTCATTGAGTAATCAATCTAAACAAGATTAAATAATATGAGACTAAAAGAAAAATATCAGAAAGAAATCATTCCTCAGCTGCAAGAAAAGTTCGGCTACAAGAATGAACGCAATGTTCCGCACTTAGAAAAAGTGGTTTTAAACATTGGTTTTGGAAGATTCTCGAAAGAGAAGGAATACATTGCCGACGTTGAAAAAGGTTTAACTAAGATTAGTGGACAGAAAGTTGTCTTCACTAAAGCTAAGAAATCTATTTCCGCTTTTAAAATTCGTGAAGGAATGACGATCGGATCTATGGTTACAATTCGCGATAAGCGGATGTACGACTTTGTTGAAAAATTAGTCGGCATCACTTTTCCTCGCGTTCGAGATTTCCGTGGTATCAGTGATAAAAATATGGATAACAAAGGTAATCTAACCATTGGTTTCAAAGATTACTCATGTTTCCCAGAAATAAAAGTCGAAGATATTGATAAAATTTACGGTTTAGAAGTTTCTATCGCTACGTCAGCGAAAAACCGTGAAGAAGGTTTAGAGCTTTTCAAGTTAATCGGTTTTCCTTTTAAGAAATAGCAATAACATTTAGATAATTAACGACTGCTTATCGCTTCAGGCGGTAAAAAGACACAAGAATATATATGGCTAGAAAAGCATTAATTGCCAAAGCAAAACTAAAACCAAAATTTACTACCAGAAAGATAAATCGTTGTTGGCGTTGTGGTCGTAACCACGGCTATATGCGCGATTTCGGTTTATGCCGTATTTGCTTTAAAGAATTAGCGGATAACGGAGATTTACCAGGTATTAAGAAGTCCAGCTGGTAATCTTAGTCCCAATTATTTAGAAAAAAGTAATAAAGAAATAAATTTTATGACAGATCCAATCGCAGACATGTTCACTCGCATACGGAACGCCTCTGCCGTTAAAAAATCCGATACCTCAATGCCAATGAGCAAACTCAAATATGAAATCGCTAAGATTTTAGAACGAGAGGGCTGGATTAAGGGCGCGGAAGTAATAGCAGGCGGTTTAAATGCTAGACGCAGCAGTTTTGATGAGTTAAAGATCTCCTTGAAATATCAGAAGAACGGCAAATCACACATCAGCGTTATTAATCGCGTTAGCAAACCAGGCTTACGTGTTTATGTCGACAAGGATAATATCCCGACAGTTTTAAATAACTTTGGTATCGCTATCATCTCAACTTCTAAAGGTTTAATGACCAACAAAGAAGCTCGAGTTCAAAAGATTGGCGGCGAAGTTATTGGTGAAATTTATTAATTAGTCAAAAACCTTATATGTCACGTTTAGGAAAATTACCAATCATTTTGCCAGCCGGTGTTACTGCTACTTTAAGTGGTCAGTTGCTTACCGTCAAAGGGGCGAAAGGAGAATTAAAACAAGATTTTAACTCTGATATTGTGGTTAAGATTGAAGAGACTCAAATCTTAGTTTCTAAGAATGAAAATGGGTCTAAAAAGGCTAGCGCGATGTGGGGTCTATACCGCACACTATTCGCTAACATGGTTGAAGGCGTGTCCGTTGGATTCGTCCGAAAATTAGAAATCAACGGTGTTGGTTACCGTGCTAACGTTAGCGGCAACAGGCTGAATATGGCTTTAGGCTTTTCACACCCAATTGAATTTGATCTACCAACTGGTATCACAGCTTCAGTTGAAGGTAATATCATTACTTTAAATGGATATGATAAGAAACTGATCGGTGAAACTGCAGCTAGAATTCGTAAGATTAGAAAACCAGAACCTTATAAAGGTAAAGGGGTTAAATATCTTGAAGAAGTTTTACGCAGAAAGGCTGGTAAGTCAGCAGCTAAGGGTAAATAAAATTCTAAAATTTACAAATAACATTCGATAGTATGGACAAGAATAAAATAAAAAATGAACGCCAAGATAGAAGACATGGTCGCGTGCGCGCTAAAGTAAGCGGCAGTGCCATTCGCCCAAGATTATCGGTTTTCCGTTCTAATCGTGGTATGTTCTTACAGCTTATTAATGATGAAACTGGTCAGACTTTAGTCAGTGCCAAGACTCAAGAAATTAAGACTGCCGGAGCTAAGACTGAAAAATCTTTGGAACTAGGTAAATTACTAGCTGAAAAAGCAAAGGCTAAAAATATTAGTTCTGTAGTTTTTGATCGCGGTTGTTATAAATATCATGGCCGAGTGAAAGCGGTGGCCGATGGAGCTCGCGAAGGCGGACTTCAGTTTTAATTTAGTTTAATGCTTTAATACAAATATGTCTGACGAAAAAAAGGCTAACAACAATATTCAACCAGCTAAACCTGCTTCAGCTGCCGGTACAGTCGCTAAAGATATCTACGGCGGTGGTACTTCAAGACCGGGTCAAGGTTACCAAGGTCAAAAAGGTGGTCAAGGCCAAGGTGGACAAGGTGGTCAAGGTGGCGGAGGCAATCGAGGTCCTCGTCGCGGTAATGACCGTGGTCGCGATGCAAATCGTGATGAATTTGAACAACGCATTTTGGATATCGCTCGCGTAACTCGTGTTATGGCTGGTGGTAAAAGAATGAACTTCCGTGCTTGTATTGCTATTGGCGATCGAAAAGGCAAGGTTGGCGTTGGTTTAGGTAAAGGAGCTGATGTTACTATGGCCGTTAATAAGGCTGTAAATCATGCCAAAAAAGACATGATCACCGTTAACACTATCAACGACACCATTACTCATGAAGTTCACCACAAAGAAGGCGCTGCTAAATTATTATTTAAACCAGCTCGTTCCGGTAAAGGTATTATCGCTGGTGGCGTTGCTCGAGCTATTTTAGAATTAGCTGGCATCAAAAATGTAACTAGCAAACAATTAGGTACTAACAATAAAATTAACAACGCTCGTTGTACAATTGAAGCTTTACGTTCTTTACGCGCTGTTGATAAAACAGCTAAAGCGCCTAAGACTGAAAAAGTAATTGAGAAGACCGAAAAATAAGAAAAATATAGCGAAGGTTTAAATTATACTTGTTATAATTTAAGCTAGCATAATTTATAAAGTAATTTTTTTTCTATGTTATCACTAAATGAAATAAAAAAGGCCACAGGTAGTAGTAAAACGAAGAAGAGAGTTGGCCGTGGTAATTCTTCCGGTCATGGTACTTATAGTACTCGTGGTCTTAAAGGACAAAAATCTCGTTCCGGTGTTTCTGGTTTGAAACGTTTAGGTATGAGAATGCAATTACTTCAAACTCCAAAATCTCGTGGTTTTAAATCTGCTAAACCAAAAAATCACGTTATCTCTATTAAAGCGATTAACAGCAATTATAAAGATGGGGAAATAGTAAATAAAGATACTTTAGTTGAAAAAGGTTTGATCCTAAAGAAAGGTACTCCAGTGAAAGTTTTAGGTGCTGAAAAATTAACTGTTAAAGTTAAGATTGAGGGTCTTAAAATGAGTGAATCAGTAGCCGCTCAACTTAAATAAATTAAAGGCGGCTCTTGCCGTCTTTATCGTTTTAGTTTCTTATATAAATTATATGTTTGATAAATTGATTCAAATTTGGAAGACCAAAGAATTGCGTAATAGCGTATTGTTTGTGTTAGCCATGTTGGTTATTTTTAGATTAGCGGCTCACATCCCAATTCCTGGTGTAGACACCACTGATCTTAAATTATTCTTTGATAACAATCCAGTTTTAAGTTTTGTTAATGTGTTTGCTGGTGGTGGTATGGAAAATTTTTCTATCATTATGATGGGAATCGCTCCTTATATTACCTCTTCAATTATTTTCCAATTACTAGCGATGATTATTCCTAAATTGGAAGAAATGCAAAAAGAAGAATCTGGCCGACAGAAGATTAATATGTGGACTCGTTATGCCACTGTGCCACTTGCAGCGATGCAGGCCTTTGGTATGCTTAGTTTACTTCGTCAATCTAAAGCCATTAGTATTTCCTCGTTTTCCGGTTGGAGTATGATCACGATGATTATTACGATTACCGCTGGTACGATTTTACTAATGTGGATTGGTGAACTTATTTCCGAAAAGAAAATTGGTAATGGTATTTCCTTATTAATTTTTGCTGGTATCGTGGCTCGTTTGCCTCAGAGTATCAGTCAAGCTACTTTATCTTTAGATCAGGTTCAAATAACCACTTTAATTGCTTTTTCAATCGTGGCTTTGCTAACGGTTGTGGGGGTAGTTATTATTAACGAAGGACAACGTAATATTCCAGTGCAGTATGCTCGTCAGATTAGAGGTAATCGGGCTTATGGTGGTACCAATTCTCATTTACCTTTACGGGTTAATATGGCCGGTGTAATTCCAATCATTTTTGCAATTTCAGTGGTAATGTTTCCACCGATGATTGCTCAATATTTCCAACACGCCAAAACGGCTTGGATTGCTAATTTTTCACAATGGACCATTCAGGTCTTTAATGATCAAATAGTTTACGCGGTTTTATATTTTGTCTTAGTATTTGTCTTTACTTACTTCTATACTGAAGTTATTTTCCATCCAGAACAAATCGCTGAAAATTTGCAAAAACAAGGTGGCTTTATTCCTGGTATTCGTCCTGGTAAACACACGAGTGATTACTTATCAAATACCACTTATAAAATCATTTTAGTTGGGGCTTTATTTTTAGCCGTAATCGCGGTTATGCCACTCGTGGTTAAAGCGTTTACCGGCATCCAGTCACTTGCGATTGGGGGAACCAGTATCTTAATCGTCGTTTCGGTAGTAATTGAAATGGTGAAGCAGATTCAGGCTCAACTGACCATGAGAGAATACGACAGTATTTAATCTAATAGTTCAAATATTTATAAAATTCCGCCTAATTAGGCGGAATTTTTGTTTGACGGCGTAGGCCCTTTTGCGGTAAACTTTGAATATAATTAATAAAAATATGACTCTACAAGACTTTTTAACTAAAGCTCACGATCAGTATGTTGATACTGAACATTTGAAACGTTATTTCAGAGAAATGATGTATCATAACTTAGCTTACGATAATTTAGATGAAGCCAATAAAAATTTTGTTTTAGATATTATCTTAAAACATCGGGCTAAATTATTTGCGCATGAGCCTTTATCAACAACGGATTTAGAGCGAGAATATTACAGAATTTGGGAACGTCGAGAAACTTTAAAACTATTAGAAAATGACTTAAAAAATATTAAGGAAATTCTGACTTCTTTTAAGGAATAGTTGAGACAGTAAAGATAAATATAATATTTTATGGTATATAAAAAAGATTTGGAAGAAATTCGAATTATTCGTGAAGGCGGTCGTATTTTGTCACGGATTTTACAAGAAATGATTAGTGAAGTAAGACCAGGCGTTTCAACTTTAGCGCTGGAGAATATTTTAGTTAAACGAATTACCGAAGCGGGCGGTCGTCCATCTTTTAAAGATTATGATATGGGGGATGATATTTTATTTCCCTCCGCTTTGTGTGCTTCAATTAATAATGAAGTAGTTCATGGCGTGGCGATTCCGGGACGCTTACTTAAATCGGGCGATATCATCGACTTAGATATTGGGATGGAGTGGCCAATTGATTCAAAAGTTAGAGCCCAATTTAAAGCTCCAGTTAATAAATTTTCTGATGAAGGTGGTTTTTATACGGATATGTGTGCCACGGTCGCGGTGGGTAAAATTAGTCAGGAAGCCAAAAAACTCTTAAAGGTAACTCGTGAATGTTTGGAGGCGGGAATTAAACAAGCTAAACCGGGAAATACTTTAAATGATATTGGTCAGGCCATTCAGTTTATTGCGGAGACTCATGGTTATGGCGTAGTTCGTGATTTAGTAGGGCATGGCGTGGGTTATTTGGCTCACGAAGATCCTAATGTTTTTAACTATGGCATTCCCCAAAAATCAAAAGAGAACTTAGTTTTAGAAGTAGGCATGGTAATTGCCATTGAACCGATGATTAACGCGGGAACTTGGAAAGTGGATGTCGCCGCTAACAATTTTACAATTGTGACAGCCGACAATTCTTTAAGTGCTCATTTTGAACATACGGTGGCGATTATGGAAGATGGCCCAGAAATCTTAACCAAATAATTATATGGAAAAATATTTAGGCATTGATTGGGGTGAAAAACGGATTGGACTGGCAACGGCTGAAGAGGAGCTAAATATGGCTTTACCTTTGGGTACAGTGGCCGATATCGCTGGTATTTTACAAACCATTGCCGAAGAAGAAATAACTTGTATTGTTTTAGGCCGTCCTTATCAAATGGCTAGTTTAGAGCATGATATTAATCCTGATTTTTTAAAGTTTGTTACTCTACTGGAATCACAAACTAAATTACCAATTATTCAAATTGATGAACGCTTAAGCAGCTTAGCAGCTGATGCTATGGGTGGTCCTAAAAAAATGCGAGCCGGTCGCGATGAAATTGCGGCGGCTTTAATTTTGCAAAGCTACCTAGATAAGCAGAAATAAGTTTATGGTAGAGAGTTTAAATAGCGAAGCCTTAATTATTCGACGTAACGACTGGCGTGAAAACGACAGTCGCGTTGTTTTGTATACTAAAAAATTTGGTAAGTTATCACTAGTGGCTCGTGGGGCAAAAAAAGCACGTTCCAAAATAGCCGGACACATTGAACCGATTAGTTTGGTTAATATGATGATTTTAAAAGGGAAGGCCTTTGATTATTTAGGTAGTGCTATTAATAAAAAAGCTTATTTAAATATTAAGAGCAATCTTAATGCTTTGTATTTTGTCGGAGCGGCCTTAGCTTTATTTGATAGCCAAGTTAAAGAAGCGGCGGAAGATGAAGAATTATTCAATTTTTTAATTTCTTGGTTAGACCTCGTTGATGATCGTTTTGCGCTAGATTTAGATAAAGACAAAGGGGAATTACTATATGATTATTTCGCCCTAAGATTATTAGCCATTTTAGGTTACAAGCCAGAGCTTTATCATTGTTTGGCTTGCCACCAAACGATTAAACCAACGACTAATTGTTTAAATTTACGCTTAGGGGGTTTAATTTGCGGGGACTGTTTAGCAACTAGTCAATTAAAATATTTACCCAATGAATTACTGACTGTTTCTGATAATTGTATTAAATTACTTCGAATTTTTAGCGAAGCTACTAGCTATCAAACCATTAAGATTGAGCCGACTTTAACTCGAGAGCTGAGCCGTTTAGTTAAATCTTTGCTAGAATTTAGCCAATAATTAGTCTGTATTGACTTAAATCTAATATTGTTGTATAATGATTTGAGTGCAAAGTATTTTGTATTTTAAAAAATTAATAAATTAAACTAAATTAGGAGGGAAAAAAATGCCAACAAGCGATGTTTTTACTAAACAAAATCTTACAAAAACAGTCCATTACGTAATTACTGGACCGGGTCGACTTTGTCTGCCAATCAGTTTAGCCTTGTGTGCCACTGTTGCACAAGCTAATGACAAAGCTATTAATCAGGCTATTAACTTAGCCAAAAGTTTTACCGGCATCATGCTTTACAGGTGCGATGGTGATAAACGAGAAGCGATTTATTCGTCTGATCGGAAATCAGCTTACGTCAGAGGTAGTAACTTTGAAAACTACTTTCAGGGCCGAGGTGTTGCTTCGGGGTATTACGACAATTTTAAGTATTAAACTCATTTTTAGGAGGTAAAATGGATTCAGAATCAGTTAGAGAGGAGTCTCTTTATGCAATCGTTAGTACTGGCTGTACAGTAAAATTACTTTTTGGAGCCGGTTGTGGCGACTCAATGGTTTACACTGATACCAGTGCAGTTAGTCGTTATAACAATTTGAATCCCGGCTTCGTTTACGGGCTACATTTGTTTAAAAAGAAAGCTGGAAAGCGGTATAAGTTTTCTAAAATAGAAAACAAGTTCGTTCCAGTGGAAAATTAAAATTTATAAAAAAGAGCGTCATAATGAGCTCTTTTTTTTCTTGCTAAAAATCGGTAGATGGGGTAAAATTAACTAGTAAAATGCCAATAAAAACGTTTTTTAAGGTTATTTGGTAAAGGTTTAATTAGTTTTTAAATTTATGTCAAGAATGATGATTGCTGCTGCAAAAAAAGAAGGCCAAGGGACTGTCAAACTAGCCGGTTGGGTTAGAAATTTACGGATTCACAAGGGCCTTATTTTTATAGACTTACGTGATTTATCTGGTCAAATTCAGTTAGTGGTTTTAGAATCTAGTACCGCTTTTAGCGAGGCCGAAAAATTAACTTTAGAAAGCGTGGTCTCCGTTTCCGGAACCCTTCAAGCTAAGCCCGCTAAAAAAGGCGATGATAGCGGTATTTTAGATTATGAATTATTAGTGGAATCTTTAGAGATATTATCTTTAGCTGATGAAAATTTACCGATTCCAGTTTTAACTAAAGCGGATAATGAAGCGGATATTGATTTACGCTTTGATAATCGTCAGTTAGATTTACGCCAAGAAGATAAGCAATTAATTTTTAAAACTTGGAGCAAGTTAGAAGAAGGTTTTCGGGCTGAATTTTCTAATTTAGGTTTCATGCAGATTTACACTCCGTGCTTAATGAGCATGGCCAGTGAA
>Ga0302208_10000747_pt1 | contig 14734 bp, 4 predicted proteins | sample II_Fen_E2_3_FD_194577 | JGI IMG/M metagenome (GOLD analysis project Ga0302208, IMG submission 194577) | Peat permafrost microbial communities from Stordalen Mire near Abisko, Sweden - II_Fen_E2_3 | ecosystem: Environmental > Terrestrial > Soil > Wetlands > Permafrost | place: Sweden: Abisko...
ATAAGCCGTACCTTTAGGTGCGTTAGCAATTCCTTCTTTGAAATTTACGCCCTGGTTGTTGATGTAATAACTGGTCCCAACATATAGGTCAGGTCTTCCTATGGGCGAATACGCCACCACTAGGAACAAAACTGCCCATGTTAATATCCATATGATTGTTTTACTTTTTTTGTTTTTCATTAGTGTAGTTATTGAACAATTACACGTTTACTTACTTTTTCTCCATTGGTAATGGTATTTACCACATACGCTCCCGGGGTTAGATTCCTTAGTACTTCGGTAACTGCATTTGCCTCAAATGGAGCATTTTTAATTGCTCTCCCAGCAATGTCGTAAAGTGTACATTCACCTTTAAATGTACTCAGGTTCTGTACAAAAACTCTGCCAGGAGCTGTAAATATTTTTACCAGTGCTTCTTTATCAGGTGCTCCTTTCTCATACGGGCGTGTCAGAATTTTGAATCGTTTAGCCGGAGCATCGCTTTGTGCAGTTGCAAACGTATAAGTGCTGCCATTTTCTGAAACATCAACCGTTTTATTTTCTACTAAATCCACTAAATACACTCCGGCATACTGACGCTGAATGTTTTCGTGAGTAAACTTAATGGTGTATTCCACTTCATCGCCTGCCTGAAAAGCAAGGTCGGTATTATTCATATCGCTTATGGAATTTACCTGATAATCGCCATCCGGTTCTATTGCATAAATTTGTGGAGCTAATGACGATCCTAGCATTTTGCGCCCATCCCATCCATTATCAAAATTTCGGGTACAACTTGGTTCTGTAAAAATCCACATGCGGTCGGAATAATGTTTTCCGGTAAGGTCGATCATGGTGGATACTAAGTCTGTATTGCTGATGGCATCTATCGATTTTACACGTTGTATAGATTCATTTTTCTTAATGACATCACTATAATTAAATGATACTCCGGTATTGTTGGCATCCGTTACTTTTATCAACATCGAACTCATAGAAGGGACTTCGCGTGGTAGACTGTTATTGCCTGCAGGTTCTTTTGGAATACTTTGATACTGTCCCGGCTTATCACCAAAGTCTGTAGCTGCATTCCACTGTCCGTATGAACCGGTATTGTAAAGATATACAGCCGCTTCGACATTGGAACCGAAGTTCATTTTATTTACATCGATGGCTGCTGTGTAGGGGTTCGCCAGTAGATGCTCTCCAGGATAAAATGCCCCTATGGTGTAAGGCAATGAAGCCAGATTTAAGGATCTGTTGACCAGCTGTCCTTTAAAAGTATAAGTAGTGGCTACAGGTTGACATATTTCAAAACCCTCGAATGCGTTTAATGTGCTGGAGTTGGTCAACTCTGTCCAATAGTAATTAGCATCATCAGTATCTGTTCCGGCTTCATTTGATTTACGCACATAGGCACCATATAATGTAGGCTCTGCTGTTATTGACTCCACAGGAATACCGAAATATTGCCAAAAGTACTTTTGATTGTCGTCTGTTGCCGAATTATCTATATATGACTTAGAATACATTTCTACAGTGCCATATACCGGATTTGCAGTGTTGTTATGAAATATTAAACTTCCATTTGCTACTTCCGGAGTGGCAGTTCTCGTTTGAATTAGAATCCTATCAGGATTCTTGTCAGTAATTATTATGCTGTTATTTACTGTCAACGCCTTCCCTGCAGGAATTGTGAGATTCCAGGTAGTGGCGTTAATGACTCTACTAACCTTTCTTTCTGATAAATCAAGTACCAGGTTGTTTGCTGCCTCTATGCCATAGTTTGCCACTGTTGCATATTCCACTTTTGCATCTGTGGGTGGTACTTCGCCAGCTGTCCAGTTAGTTACGGTTCCCCAGTCTGTACTAGTACTTGTCCCCTTCCAGAAGTTGCTTTTTTGTGCAATCGTAAAGTAACGAACTCCACTGGCAAAATTGACAGGAGTGCTTGTTGTATATAAGTTTCCGGATGTTTTTGTAAGGGTGTATGATGTGACTCCTGTTGTAAAATCAGTATTGTCATCCACTAGTAGTCTGTAAATTCCGTTTTCGGAAGTGTATCCGGTTAAGTCTATCTGGAAATATACTGAACCTACCGAACCGGTGTTTACTACTTTCCATACGCGGCTTACAATTGAATCTTTAGGAGTTGAGCCTATTGCTGTCCAGGTAGATGTTGAGCCATTGTTATGACCCCAAATTAGATATTGCCCATTTGTCAAAGCTGTCCGACTTGGTGTATTTACGTTTGAACTTACAAAGTCATTGCTGGTAGCCATTACCACGCGCGAATTGCCCGAAGTCATATTGCTACTTGCACTCACTTTTTGATGTAATTTCCAAGTGTCATTCCGCCCAAGACCAGCAATGTCATTGCTGTAGCCTGCAATAGGGTAAATGGATGTGCTGACACTATTGGTATAATCGTGCGTTAGAGTTATGCCGTATTTTATAGCCAGATAGGATTCGAAGTTTTGACGGTCTGACGTTGTTAAAACGGAATTGTTGCCTATAATTTCTGAAATGCCTCCATTGAACTGTGCTGATGCTTGATAATCAAAATGGTTACCTATCCCTAATCGAGTTGGTGAACTTAATGTGGTGTTGTCTGAAGTTCCAGAAGCAGTTTCTATCCCGTTAATATAAATATAATTTGTGCCTGACGTTGATTTAGTACGTGTTGCAGAAATAATTTTGGGTTTGCCATCGTTTTGAGCTGTGGGTGAGAGTGCACCAAAACTATCTCCGGTAAAGGCTTTAAAGAATGGTTTTCCTTCATTTAAACTTAGGAAATAATCAGATTGCGCTCCATTAGCTTCGCCGCCTATAATTGTTGGACATGCCCATGCGTTGGAAGAGTTAGTCGTGTATGTTTGAGTAGTATTAAATACTCCAAAGAAAGTCATATCATCGAAGATGTTATTAGAAGTAGTTAAAAAATAGCCTGCTGAGAAGCTAACACTAGGATTGAAGTTCCATCCCAATGTTTGGTAAGTTGGTGCTGTATTTTGACTAGTTGCGTTATTGGCTGAACCCGATTGATTACTCCATGTTGTGATGCCTATACCGTTTGTTGTTGTATTGGGCCCAATATCTGCTTTGTACCACATTGCCGGCACTGGAGGTGTTGATCCTGCGTTTGCATTTAATATGCCAGTTGCTGGAAGAGCAAAATTAGTGTCGTCAAAGTTGTTCGCATTTGATGCTGAACTTCCCCAGCTTCCTTTATATTGCTGAACTGCATTTAAATAATAGGCATTTGCAGTATGTGTAAGATTGCTTAAGTTAGCAACAGCTCCGGTATTGATAGTAAAGTTGTTGTTTATGGTTGTTGCGGTTGTAAATGTTTTAGTTCCACTACCCGACAATGTTAAGTTTGAATACGTTACATTTTTTATTGCTTGATCACCCGCACCGTTATAATTTACTGTATTGCCAGATGCAGTTGCAGTAAGTGTATTTATATTATATGACAGTGCCGATATGTTTACCGTGCCTCCGGTGCTATTGGTTAGCGACGCGATTATTCCTCCAGTCACGTTGATTGTGCCAGTATTGGTGGAGATTGGAGTGTTAACGGTGTAATTCCCACCAATATTTATAATTCCCTGGTTAGTTAACGTACTAACAGATGAGGTCTGATTTCCACTAAAGTTTATCGTACCTGTTGTTGCATTACTTAGAGTTCCTGTCCCAAGTAAATTTGCAGTTAAGGATAAGGATCCATTGTTTGTAAGTGTAATTCCAGTAATAGTAACGGCGGCATCTGCCATATCCAGATTACCCATTAGCGACTGTGCATTTGTATCAAAGGTATAAGTATAAGCATTTCCCGCAGTAAATGTTCCATTGTTGTTTATACCTCCTTGGAATGTTACAGGAGACGATGTGGTGGAATTGTCCCACGTACCCCCTGTTTTAATAGAAAGAAGGCCTTTAAATATTTTAGTTCCGCTATAAGCTCCAATAGTAAGCGTTCCGCTTGCTCCGTCACCTATAGTAGTAGTGCCGTTTACAGTTAAATTATAACCTGCTGCATTGAAGGTTGTTCCATCTCCGACAATTAAATTACCGCTAATAGTTGTACCTACTACAGTTGTCGTTGAAGCAGTCCCACTTAATGTAAGATTTCCTCCAATAGTTGTAGTGTTAGTTTGTAAGGTTTTAGCACCACTGCCCGAAAGGCTTAGATTATAATAATTATAGTCGCCTATAGTTTGCGTTGAACCATTATAGTTTACTGTTCCTCGGGTTAATGTTGCAGCGCTACCCGCAGTATTTGAAATTGTTCCACTAGAAATTGTTCCGGCCTGGCTTATATTCAATGTTCCATTGTCAGCAAAAACAATTTGATTTCGGGCGGCTGATCCATTCATTGTGATGTTCCCTGATACATTTACAGTTCCAGTTGAAATACTTATATAAGAGTCTCTACTATTATCTGTAGTAGTGCTCATTGTTACAGAACTAGCGGTTAAAGTCCCAGTACCTACAGTAATATATTTGCTGATATTATTACTTGTAGGAGCATTAATTGATATCGCTCCTGATACTGTAAGACCATAACCAGTAATTGTTAGATAGGTGAGATTACCCCCACCTTCTATCGTCAATGAAGAACAGTACGATGTAGCACTAAGGCTGTAACGAGAATTATCTCTAATCCAAACTTTAGTAGTGTTTGTTGGAACTGCTACTGCATTTGTAGCCCCTGCCCATGATCCATTACTAACACAAACGACCCAATTTGCAGCAGTATTCCAATCACGTACTGTGGTACCAGTATAACGGGTTCCATAATCACCTACTGCTTGAGCACTCACACTCCCCGCTCCAAATACAAGAAGAGCTAATACCAGCAAAGTAACCAAATGTTTTGATATGAAATGTAGTTGAGAAATGTAGTTGTTTTTCATACGTCTGAATTTTTTAATAATTATTCTATCGCAATAAACCTTGGAATAGATAAATAACATATGTGTATATCTAGCTCGTCGTTTTCAAATACCTGATTTTGAATTAAATACATGTCGGTGTCATTATCAAACAACTCTTTTGGGAACCACGAAAACTCATTTTAATCACTTGATTGATTAAAAACACAGGGCTAAATGATTTTAGCGCGGAAGGAGTATAAGTGTTTATCATCTGCTTAATGGTTATGATGGTTTATGTTTTGTGGGGTGCAAAAGTACATAAATTATTCTGACTATGAAATAGTTAGGCGTAATTTCATGTGCTTTTAACCGTCTTTTTATTGTTTAAGCGTAATAAAAGAGATGTGAATATAATCAATTAAATTCGATTTACAAGCTGTTATGTTCTGAAATAATACATAATAAGTTCGAAAATATGCACATTTAACCAATAGAGCCTTTTTCTTTGAACTGATTCCAAATTTCAAGCAGTTGTAAACTGTATTTATATCAAATATAATGCCAAATGATTTGGTGACTGCATTCTATGTCGAAAGCGTAAATGGTAGTTGTAACTCTTTTAGATGCAAAAAGAGGCTGCCCAAAATTATATTTTGATCAGCCCCTTATTTTTATTTACGCGATTAATTTGGCAGAAAGTCTTTTATAGATAACATATCCGCCGGCCATAAGTAACAATATGCAACCACCATCACCTACCGGTATGGGGTTTTTCGGTTTTTTGCCCCCGGGATCTCTACCTCCCTTTGCGCCACGCGCAGCTTGTCGGTCGGTGCTTGCGCTACTGGCGAGGGTTAAATCGCTGCTTAGCGAGCTTACGTCATTACTTTGCGCTGTGGCTGTACCTTGGGCGCTTCCGTTGGAAGAATTACCGCCCAGTATCACGGAGCCACTTTGACCCGAACTCTGATTTGATCCACTTGCTCTGCTGTAATTTGCAGCTCCACTGTTGGTGTTCTGCGGGCTGTATTCCGAAGAGTTGCTGCCATAATCTGCATTGTATTCGGAAGCCGGAGCATAGTCCTCTATTTCACTGTCCTCCTCTTCGGTGGCATAAGCCATCCCTTTGGGTGCGTTAGCAATGCCCCCTTTAAAGCTCACGCCCTGGTTGCTGATGGAATAACCGGTACCAACATATAGGTCCGGTCTTCCGATGGGAGAATACGCTACCACCAGGAACAGAACTGCCCATGTAAGTATCCAGATAATTGTGTTTCTTTTTTTGTTTTTCATCGGTGTATTTATTGAACAATCACACGTTTACTTACTTTTTCACCGTTGGTAATGGTATTTACCACATACGCTCCCGGAGTTAAGTTGTTTAGCACTTCGGTAACTGCATTTGCTTCAAACGGAGCAATTTTTATAGCCCTGCCTGCAATATCATAAAGAGTACATTCACCTTTAAAGGTGCTTAGGTTATGTACAAAAACCCTTCCCGGAGCGGTAAATATTTTTACCTGCGTTTCTTTATCCGGTGCTCCTTTTTCGTACGATCGTGTCAGAATTTTGAATCGTTTGGCCGGTGCATCGCTTTGTGCTGTTGCAAAAGTGTAGGTACTACCGCTTTGGGTAACGTCCACTGTTTTGTTTTCAACCAAATCCACTAAATAGACACCCGCATATTGACGTTGAATATTTTCGTGGGTAAACTTTAGCGTGTATTCCACTTCATCGCCAGCCTGAAAAGCCAGATCGGTATTGTGCATATCGCTGACCGAATTTACCTGATAGTCACCATCCGGTTCGATAGCAAAAATCTGTGGTGCTAATGATGATCCCAGCATTTTGCGACCATCCCAGCCGTTATCAAAATTGCGTGTGCAGCTTGGTTCGGTAAAAATCCACATACGGTCGGAGTAGTGTTGTCCGGTAAGGTCTATCCTGGTGGATATTAAATCCGTATTGCTGATGGCATCTATCGATTTTACACGTTGTATAGATTCATTTTTCTTAATGACATCACTGTAATTAAATGATACTCCGGTGTTGTTGGGATACACTTTTATCAACATAGAACTCATAGAAGGGACTTCTTGCGGTAATCCGTTATTACCGGCAGGTATTTTTGGAATACTCTGATACTGCCCGGGATCATTCCCAAAGTCTGTAGCTGTACTCCACTGTCCATATGAACCGGTATTGTAAAGATATACAGCCGCTTCTACATTGGTTCCAAAATTCATTTTATTTACATTGATGGCTGCTGTGTAGGGGTTGGCCAATAGATGCTCTCCAGGATAAAATGCCCCTATGGTGTAAGGCAATGAAGGTCGGTTTAAGGATCTGTTGACCAACTGTCCTTTAAACGTATAAGTAGTGGCTACCGGTTGACATATTTCAAATCCATCGAATGCGTTTAATGTGCTGGAGTTGGTCAACTCTGTCCAATAGTAATTCGAGTCATCGTCAATGCCACTTTCATTCGATTTACGCACATAGGCACCATATAATGTGGGCTCGGCTGTTATTGTTTCCACCGGAATACCGAAATATTGCCAAAAGTACTTTTGATTGTCGTCTGTTGCTCCGCTATTTATATAGGATTTAGAGTACATTTCTACGGTTCCATTTACACCTGTTGCATTGGGGAAGATTAAAGAGCCATTGGCTAGTCGCGAAGCATCTATCGGATTCGGATCACATTTTATTTGAATCTGATCGTAGGTTGACGCTGCATCAACCGGGGTTAATGTAATTGAATTATTTACTTTTACCTCTTTGTCGGCAGGGATAACCAAGTTCTTCCCTGATTTATAATTTATTAAATTACCAACGATTCTGTTGTAATCCACGTATAAGTCCTTTTGGGCTGCTGTACCGTTGTTGTCAGTTGTTGCAAACTCTACATTATCACCAGAGCCGGGAACTGCTTTTTTAGTCCAGTTGGCAGGGTCATTCCAAACTGTACTGTTTGTGCCTATCCAGTAATTGTTTACACCTGTAACTGTCATTGTTATGTTATTTGATGTTGCAGTTAATGGAACTGCACACGACTTGTTAGATGTCATAACACAGGATATAACATCGCCGGTCACCGGTGTGTAATTGAAAGTAGAGTTGTTAGTAGATGGATACGATACCGTAGTTCCTCCAGTATTGGTAACTTTCCATACATAAGTAGGAATGTCACCTCCATTGGTTGGAGTTGCCGAAAATACTACATTCGATCCCGATTGAACAGTGGTCGATGCTGTTGAGATTGAAACCAATGGAACATTGTCATCCATTACTTTTACAGATGAACTAACCTGTGTCACGGTTCTAAAATCTATATTATCAAGTGCAAAGTCATTCCCTCCTGAAATAGTGTTCTGGTTTCTTAAATCCAGAGTAACACTTGTATTAGACCCCGAATCCCAGTTGTAGTAGTATTGCACATATCCATCCGCAACAGTTGCCGGTGCTGTAAATGCAGTTCCAGCGGCTTGATTGTTTGCGTATAATTGGATTATTGATGGATTGTTGTCGGTAGTGTTTTTTATATTTCGTAACCAATAGGTGAATTGATAAGTAGAGTTGGGGACCACTTTTACAGTTTGTGACCATACGGTTACATTGGCGGTGGTTGCACCGTCTACTACCATTTGGTAGTGTGTTGTGTTATTATTATCAAGCAACCCATATCCGGCAAAGGCTCCTGCAGTTGTATTTAGGTCAGAAGCATTTTGAAGTATCCCATAAATGCCCTGATGCCAGTCGGCAACTGAAGTATAACGATAACTACTTAAAAAACCAACATTACCATTTTCGAATGTTCCATTAACAATAAGATTTGCGCCTGTAGGCAAACTACCTGTAACTGTATAAGTGCCATACATGTTTGCATTTAATGGAGCAGGTATTGTCGGATTCTGCACTTGGGAGTAGTAATTGTTTGGACCGGTCCAATATAAGATATTGATATCATCGCTGGAGCTACCGAGTTCTATTGCAGTTCCGTCACAGTTTCTACCACCACTTGTGATAATGGAAGGTGTAGTTGCGAAAACCGTACCATTACATTCTATGGTTTTGGATATAGCACCTGTTGATGTAATGTTAATGAAATTGCCATTGTAGGTACCTACAGTTAGTCCTGCTTTTAGGCGAATGTATAATGTGACATTGTTTACACTGCTGCTCCCATCTTTTTCTAAAGTAATAGTCTGTCCAAAGCCAATTCCTATAGTTTTTGAAATTTCATATCCGGTTGGAGCCATAATAACAATATTCGCCTGAAGTGATGTTCCATTTATGGTAAAGGTTTGTTCGGCAGAAGGCCCGAAATTTAATACATATCCAAATCCCCCAAGTACCACAGGCGAAATATTGATGGTTGGGGTATTAGTTCTACCTAAGGTAAAATAATAATTGCGGTTAGATGTTACGTTTGAGTTACTAACATCATAAAACCCTGGTGTACCTGCAATTGAAGTGTATGTGGTAGCACTTCCTAATCCCGGACTCTCTGCTATTACATTATAAGGATTAACTGCTACATCTCCTTTTCCTAGAGTGACTTGGGTGTTTGAGAAACCATTTGTTGTAGTCAATTTCCAGTATTCGGTTGAACTTATTGCCGCCAAGCCGTTCAATGTACCACTCACAGGGTCGGCATTGAAAGCCTGCACTTGTACAGTAGGTGCAGTACCTCCGGTAGTCGGATTTACCAAGGTATACGGTAAGTAGGTCGTATTTCCAACCGGGAATTTATAAACTGATCCGGATGCCAGGTTGGCAGGAAAACTCCATTTTACCGGCCCATTTATATAGGACAATGCAGAACCGCCCATTATTACGCCGTATAAATTGGCAGTATTAACCGTGGCCGATGTCACGCTTAATAAATTAGTAGTAGTGTTTATAATTCCTGAAATAAGTAGAAGAGATCTAGTTACTGTTGTTGGCCTGTTTAATGTAACGCCACCTGTATTTTGAATGGTCAAGTTGTAGAAGAATGTGGAGTTATTTCCACCAATAGTTTGCAATGCCGTTCCAACAAAGGTAGTAGTCCCTATGCCGCAGGTATATGTTCCATTGTTCGTCCAGTTGCCGTAAACAAATAAATTGCTTGCTTCAGCTTCAGCTGCAGATTGTGTCAATGAAGAGCCGGTTTCAATTGTAATATTGTTGCAAAGCCCTCCTGCTATGCCAATGATAGGTTTATAAGGTGCAGAGGCAGGTATTGTTACATTTGTCGTTGAAGTAGGTTTTACATTGTCACACCAGTTGCCTGCATCATTCCAATCGGTGCTTATAGTGCCTTTCCAGTACCCTACGGTACAAGCTCCACTAGTTACATTTAAAATACCTGTTACATCGGCGAAATTAGCGCTTTTATTAATTGCGCTGGAGCTATTTCCACCCCAACTGCCAACTGCTTGTAGAGTAGAGCCGAGATAGTAAGTGGTTGCCGTATGAGATGAGGTTCCAAGATTGGCAATCACATTATTATTGTTGGTGAAAGTGTTATTAATATTGGTTATGCCGGCAAATGTTTTTGTTCCTCCGCCCGATATGGTTAGATTTCTATAATTGGGTGATGCAAACACCTGTTGATTGCCTATAGAACCATAAGTTACAGTACCATTATTTGCATCGGTATTGAAAGTAGTTATACTATTATTTGAACCATTAAGGTTGAAAGTATGAATAGCTTGAGTCATGTTGATGATTCCGGTACCTGACAAATTCCCGGTCACATTTACTGTTTTCGAAGCCCATGAATTATCGGTGGATGTTCCGTCAACAAAGTCTAACTCCCCGTTGACAATTAGCTGTTGTGCAACATTTAGAGTAGTTAATGCCCAGCCTAATCGGAAGATAGAATTAGCACTTACAGTCAGGTTTCCATTAACAGTAATATTACCTTCAGCATCTTCTGCCTGATTGCCCCCTGACGATATTGTTAAATTTCCATAGGTTAAGGCAGGTATAAATCCATAACTTTGACCTTGAAAAATAACGGTACTAGTAGCGTTCAGACTGATATTTGCAGACGTAAAATTTGATGGGAATAAATGTTGATTAGCTGTGTAATATCCACTGCGGCCTAATAAAAGGTTTGCTCCGGCTCCCACGCTCATTGTGCCGGTAACATTACCCGTTATCAGATAGATGTCAGTAGCCAGTGTTGCTCCGGCAGAAACAGTCAAATTTCCATTTACGGTAACATTTCCACCTGCAGTTTGAGTACCGCTGGTGTTGGCCATGGTGAGGTTATTGTAAGTGCCCTGCACCACTGTCTGCGCTCCCGAAGTAGCATTATATTGAACTGTGCCACTCCAGGTCTTTCCTGTTGGTATCGGTGTTGCAGTTGTATTTTGCGTTTGAATAATTCCGCTATTGGTTATTGTAGAAAGAGTCCCCAACAACTGATTAGTTGACATATTCAATGTGCCTCCCGAAGTGGTGGTCAACGTGCCATTTACAGTTATAGCTCCACCTGCAGTTTGAGTGCCGCTGGTATTGGCCATGGTGAGGTTGTTGTAAGTGCCCAACACCACTGTCTGCGCTCCCGAAGTAGCATTATATTGAACTGTGCCATCCCAGGTCTTTCCTGTTGGTACCGGTGTTGCAGTAGTATTCTGCGTTTGAATAATTCCGCCATTCGTTATTGCGGAAAGAGTCCCCAATAACTGGTTGGTCGACATATTCAATGTGCCTCCAGAAGTTGTTGTCAACGTGCCATTTACAGTTAAAGCTCCACCTGCAGTTTGAGTACCGCTGGTATTGGTCATGGTGAGGTTGTTGTAAGTGCCCAACACCACTGTCTGCACTCCTGAAGTAGCATTATATTGAACTGTGCCATCCCAGGTTTTTCCAGTTGGTATTGGTGTTGCAGTAGTATTCTGCGTTTGAATAGTTCCTCCATTGGTTATTGCAGAAAGAGTCCCTAGCAACTGATTAGTTGACATATTCAATGTACCTCCAGAAGTGGTGGTCAACGTGCCATTTACAGTTAAAGCTCCAACCGCAGTTTGAGTGCCACTAGTATTACTCATTGTAAGATTACTATAAGTCCTTGAGGTAACAGTTTGACTTCCTGTAGGGGCATCATATTCTATAGTAGAATTTGCACCAAGCGTTATGGTTGGCGCATTAGTAGAACTTATAGCAGTACCTGTAGCTCCTGAAAATCCAGCCGTATTAGCAGTTCGTAATGTTCCGTTTATGTTTACAATACCATTTGCACTTGTCCAATTTATGGAGGCAGTTCCTGCATCAAATATTCCCCCTAAATCAACTTTAATAGCATTAGTAGCAGCTCTAGTGATTGTAAGGTTTGCAGTGTTATTTAAATAGCCACCATTTGTAACAGTAATATTATTGATAATATTAGTTGCAGTTACATTTCCCGCAAAACTGGCTCCACTTGCATTTGTATTGCCAACAGCAATATCATAGAAATTGTATGTAGTATTGGGGATGGTTTGCGCACCCGCGCCATTAAAATTTACCATACCTCTTGTAAGGGCAGTGTATCCACCCACAGCATTTGAAATTGTTCCTCCTGAAATTGTTCCACCAATATTCAAAGTACCTGCACCAGTAAAAACAATCTGGTTTCTTGCTGGAGCCCCATTCATTGCTATATTCCCCGATATGTTAATGCTGCCTGTTGAAACACTTACCGTACAATCTCTCGTATCCCCAGCTGTATTAGCCATTGTAATCGAAGCAGCAGTCAAAGTTCCTGTTCCAACACCTATTGTACTTGCAACATTATTTGCACTTGGAGCATTCATTGTAATTGCGCCACTTACAACAAGAGTTCCGGGGCTTGTTATAGTAATCCCATTGGCAGTTGCAGGGGCATTCATAGTTAATGTCTTACAAACCGCTCCGGCAGTATTTATTGTTATAACATTACCAGTTTGAATAATTACGTCATCACTAGATGTAATCGTAACAGTAGTAGCTGCACCGTTAGCAGTTGTTGACCAAACAGAACCATTCCAATTACCTGTTGCTACTCTAGAGTAATAAGTTGCCCCACTCACACTCTCCACTCCAAATATAAGTAGACCAAATACTAGGAGAGTAAACAAATGTTTTGATATGAAATGTAGTGAAGAAATGTAGTTGTTTTTCATACGCGTTAATTTTGATAGGGGTGCTATCGTTAAACAAATCGGAATGATAAAAATTATAAGTGTTCACTTTGCTAGTGGTTACATAGCGCTGAACGGTTGTTAAGTAGTTTTGTAAATGATAGATTAAATCTCAATCGGATTTTACTCGGAAATTGATTATCTCTTGTAGCAATTTGTCCAGCAGATAACTTTTTATCTCCCAAAATTGTAATTGCTGATTCTCAAATATAATTTGTTTTAATTACAAATCGGACTTAAATACATAATAAATAATGTATAAACTGAAATTATAACTAACTAAAATTTCATCCGATTAGAGGGTTTACGGGAATTTACTCTACAAAAATACTACTTTTTTGTGAACTTACGTACTTTTTTAGTAAATATATATAGCTAATGACTTATATTTCAGTAAATAGGTGAATTTGGATGTGTTTCGGAGTGCTTAATGTCCTCCTTTTAGCTCCCCGAATACACTATTGCTAATCGATTGAAAATATGCTGATTGCTTGACTCATGCAGCTGTTGCATAACTGTGTCAATCGTCGTTTTTGGAGAGACGCATTTAGTTATTTAGTGTTAACTTGTAGAATGCGCACTATTTGTGTGTAGTAGTATGCTTGGTTTTGACTGTACGAATTACTACAAGTCGTATCACAATCCAGTTGAGTTTAGACTGTTTAAATCGGACATGAACCAGGATATTTTAGGGATGTTTAGAAGAAGCGGAGGTAAAGGCTGAGGCAGAGGTAAAGGCTGAGGCAGAGGTAAAGGCTGAGGCAGAGGCAAAGCAAGGATGACTGAGTAGTTCAATCATCCTTGCTTTGCAAAAAAAAATGTTTGTAGAATAGGGTTCCGCGGTTTATTAGATGGATAAAAGATCAAAGACAAAAGATCAAAGACGATGGGCAGCAGACTATAGACTATAGACAACAACCAAAATTGGCAACTAACGGAAATACTATTCAATCAACTTATTGTTGATGGCATAGTGAGTTAATTCTACATCGTTTTTTAATTTAAGTTTTTCGAAAATACGTACACGGTAAGTGAATACAGTGCTGACGCTTAAGGTAAGTTCTTTAGCAATGGCTTTTACCTTTTTTCCTTCGGCAAGCAGGAACATGATTTCCAATTCGCGGTTAGACAAGCTTTCGTGTGGTAGCTGATCTTTATCGGGCACTACGTCGAAAGCCAACTGCTCGGCCAGTGTTGTGCTCAGGTAACGTCCTTTGCTATGAATTTTACGTATGGCGATTACCAATTCGTCTAACGCGGTATCTTTGCATAAATAGCCGGATGCACCTGCTTTAAGTGTCCGTAGTGCGAATTTATCTTCGGGATGAATACTTAAAACCAGGATATGAAGCTGAGGCTTAACGATTTTTAGGTCGCTTAATAAATCTATTCCGCTTCGTCCGGGCATATTCATGTCCAAAAGCATAATGTCGCAATCGGTGTGTTGAATTTTCTCAAGTGCTTCAACGCCATCTTGAGCTTCGGCAACTACCACGAAATCAGACTCTTCTTTGAGAATTTTTTTTAGTCCTTCACGAATTATTTCGTGGTCATCTACTATAAATACTTTTATCATAACTCTGTTTTTTTATATGATTTCTTTTTTGCTTTCTCAGTTCTATACTAATGCGTTATAAATTATATGCAAATATACTAATTCAAATTTGATTATCAATATTCAAACTCAAGTTGTTTGTTCATGTTTTTGTTTTCGGAATA
>Ga0302208_10000756_pt1 | contig 14658 bp, 15 predicted proteins | sample II_Fen_E2_3_FD_194577 | JGI IMG/M metagenome (GOLD analysis project Ga0302208, IMG submission 194577) | Peat permafrost microbial communities from Stordalen Mire near Abisko, Sweden - II_Fen_E2_3 | ecosystem: Environmental > Terrestrial > Soil > Wetlands > Permafrost | place: Sweden: Abisko...
CATTATTTGAGGATGAGATATCGCCCAATGAAGCCAGAGCCTGTGATTTAATCTCCCGTATATCCGAGACTTTCTTCCCGTTAATATACGCATAATCCGATTGATTTGCGGAAACGAAAAGCTGCGGTCCAAGCAGGATCAATGCAATCGCTGCTGCAACACCTGCCCAACGCATATAGGAAAGTATTCTGAAAGATGTTCTTTCTTTTTTATGCTCAAAATAGCCAAAAATAGCTTGTTCCGGCTCATATCGTTCCGGCAAACCTGATTGCATAAGGAACTTTTTAAGCTGCTTTTCTTCAGCGCCGGTAGTTAAGCCATCGTAGTACTTTTCTATCAGCCTGTCAGCCTCCCGGAAGTTTCGTTTATATTTCATTTTGATTATCATACCCTGGTCAATTTAATATACTCTTCACGAACTCTTTTTCTGGCACGGGAAAGATTCACCCGCACAGCCTCCACATTCGTTCCTGTTATTTCAGCTATTTCTTCCACTTCGTATTCTTCCATATCTTTCATCCGGATAATGGCTTGTTGCAGTGGCGGAAGATTTTCAATTATCTTTTGCAGAACTTCTTCTGTATTTTTACGTTCTAACTGCAGATAGGGATTATCGTTTCCCGCACGTGCATAATAGCTCTCATCCAATGATTCCTGACGATTTTTAATTTTCAGCCTGTCCAGACAGTGATTCTTTGTAACCGTTGTTGCAAAGGCAGCCGGGCTTTCATATTTATCCAACGAATCACGCGTATGCCAAAGCTTAAGAAGAACTTCCTGCACGGCATCTTCTGCTTCTTGCTCTTCCACAAGTATTCTTTGCGCAATGTGGAGTAGCCTTTCGCGTATGGGCAGTATCTCTGCCTTAAATCGTTCCTGACTCATTTAATGAAATGACGATTGAAAAGAAAAAACATAACATCAATTTTAAAAATAATTTAGTATAACTATCCGCCAACATCCCCGTGAATCATTTGAATACGAAAAACCATAGCCGCAGAATGGGATGTGTTGTGTATCAAAAGTCACTGCAACTTACTAAAAACAGAGCACATGAACCTGAGAGCGACCTGTCTTATTATCTATTAAACAACTGAACACCAAATATATGATTTTATTATCAACTGATAAGCCCATTTTATCTCCATCCTATCACTGCTTTAATAGGGATGAAATTTATTTATAACTAGGATATAATATAGATATATTAACCTTTTAATGATATATAACATCTAAGTTATATCTATATTACATCTAAGTTACATCTATATAACATCTGTATCATCATGGCGATAGGATGACACTAACAACCCGGTAAAAAAACAACCCGAAACACGAAAAGTGCAAACCGTACCGGAAAATTGGAATATAATAATGAACAGATACAGACATGCGGATAGCCAGATAATTTAGTTATTGAAGCAAAACAGATGGATATCGGGAGTTATTTGTTCCACTCAAACTCCTGAAATAAATAATTACAAAGTTAAACATATTTTTCATAGCTTTGATTTTACCGATCCTTCAAAAAATAAAAACAGAAAGGTGTGACAGATCAGTTTTAACTATAATATAACACAATCTATTTTGTAATATCAAAACTATGTCGTATGTTTGCGACATAAAACAATGCAATATGATAAAACCGGAAGTATTTGATAAAGAGCTGCAAGAATTAGCCACATTTGCAAAAGTAATTTCACATCCAGCCAGACTGGCTATTTTAAAATACCTGGCAGAAACTAAAACATGCATTTCAGGGGATATATCGGATAAATTGCCGCTAAGCCGCACCACAGTATCCCAACATCTGAAAGAATTACGCGATATGGGACTGATACATGGCGAGATAGATGGATTAAAAATCAATTATTGCCTGTGCACTACTTGTATTGCCAAAAAGCTGGAACTTTTCGATACTTTCTTCGGAAGAATAAAATCTACAGAAATTAATTGTGGTACAGAGAGAAACTGTCAAAAGAATAATTAAAGAACAATATTATGATTAGAAAACTTGCTATTTTAAGCCTTTGCTGCTTTGCTTCATTTGTTTTGTCGGCTCAACAGAAACAAAACAACCCAAAAGGATCAATCATTTTTACAGAATTAATTCATGATTATGGAACAATAGACGTGGGCAGTCCGGGAAACTGTGAATTCAAATTTACCAATACAATGAAAAAACCATTGGTAGTCCGCAATGTAAGGCCTTCGTGTGGTTGCACGGTTGCCAAATGGTCAAAAGAACCAATTTTACCAGGCGAAACAGGTGTGATTAAGCTAAGTTATAATACAAAAATACCGGGTCTTTTTCTCAAAACAATCACTGTGACCAGCAATGCAAGCAATTCATCGGTCATGTTGCAAATAAAAGGGAATGTGGTAGCCTATCAAAAATATCAAAACAGATAACAACATGAAAGTATTAATTCTTTGTACAGGAAACAGTTGCCGCAGCCAGATGGCACACGGCTTTTTACAATCATTTGATCCGAACCTTACAGTTTGTTCGGCTGGGACTCAGGCTTCGGGTAAGTTAAACCAAAAAGCTGTTGCCACTATGAAAGAAGCCGGCATAGACATTAGTCACCATACTTCCGATTCGGTAGATAAATACCTGAAAGATGAATGGGACTATGTGATTACTGTTTGCGGTGGAGCGAACGAGGAGTGCCCGGCTTTCTTTGGCAAAGTAAAACACCGCTTGCACATGGGTTACGACGACCCGAGTCATGCCGAAGGTACTGAAGAATTTATACAGAGTGAATTTATACGGGTTCGTGATGAAATAAAAGAAGGATTTTATAAATTTTACATCGAACAACTAAAACCACAATTATGAAAGCAGAAGATTTGAAATACATTGTCAAAGAAAAATATGGTGTAATAGCCAACCAATCGAAAATACAGAACGAAACATCCTGCTGTGGTGCAGGAGAATGTTCCTCAGTGGATTATACCATATTCAGTGAAAATTATGAAAAACTAAAAGGTTACAATGCCGATGCCGATTTAGGATTGGGGTGCGGCATTCCAACGCAATTTGCAGGGATCAAAGAAGGTGATTCAGTACTCGACTTAGGGAGTGGAGCCGGGAATGATTGTTTTGTGGCCCGGGCTATTGTTGGTGAGAGTGGACAAGTTACCGGGATTGATTTTACCGATGCCATGCTTGATAAAGCAAACAAGAACTGCGCAAAACTGGGTTTTAAGAATGTTGAATTTGTACAGGGTGACATAGAAGAAATGCCACTACCGGATAATACATTTGATGTAGTAGTTTCAAATTGTGTATTAAACCTGGTACCCGACAAACGGAAGGCATTCTCTGAAATAATGCGGATATTAAAACCCGGCGGTAGTTTTTGCGTTTCGGATGTCGTTATTAAAGGGACTTTACCGGACGATTTACGCAAAGATGCCGAAATGTATGCCGGTTGTGTATCGGGAGCCATAGAGATGGATGAATATCTTGAAATTATAAACAAACAAGGTTTTAAACAGGTATCCCTCCACAAACAAAAAGAAATTGAAATGCCTGTCAACATTCTCAAAAACTACCTGAATGAAGCCGAGATCCAGCAATTCAGGAATAAAGAAATAGGAATTTTCAGTATCACTGTATCTGCGAAAAAATGAAATACCTCAATTCAAAAACAATAAAACACCGAATTCCGGCAAATGAAGATTTACCTGTAATTATTAGTCTTCTTTCGGAGTGCAGTTTGCCAATATCGGATATTGAACCGGGCAAGCAAAGTTTCATAGTTGCAGAAGATGAAGGAAAAATGATTGGCTGTGCAGGATTGGAAATTTACGGACAAATTGCTTTATTCAGATCATTGGCTGTCAAGTCAGATTACAGGAATCTGAACATAGGAAAACTATTGACCAATAAGGTTATAGCTTTAGGCCGGGAAAAAAGTATCGGTGAGTTTTATTTGCTGACAAATACTGCTGAAGGATTTTTCAGGAAACAGGGTTGGAATATAACAGATAGAAATGAAGTGCCTCCGGGAATTACCAGGTCTTCGGAATTTGCGTCGATATGTCCTTCCACAGCAATTTGCATGAAGTATACGCTTTAATTTGATAAAATAATATGAATCCTATTTCTTCGAACTTAAATATGGAACTAAATTTGAATACTACAGGGAATACATCTCTTCCAAAAGGGAATATATGGCTTAAAGGATTGTTTGGTGTTGAGAAAGAGAATATTCGTGTGGATAAAAACGGAGTCATCTCCCAGACACTACATCCTGCAGCATTTGGCGATAAACTAAATCACCCCTATATTACCACGGACTTTTCGGAAAGCCAGGTTGAAATGATTACACCCCCACTGCCCAGCATACATGAGACATTGGGATTCCTTGAAACAATTCACGACATAGTGAGCCTGGAACTTGATAACGAGTATCTCTGGCCACAAAGCATACCTCCCATTTTACCTGATGAGGATCAAATTCCCATTGCCCAATATTCAACCGGTGGTTCCAAGGAAGAGGCATACCGGGAAAAACTTGCTAAGAAATACGGCAAAAAAAAGCAGGTCATTTCAGGCATCCATTTTAACATTTCTCTGAATGATACATTGCTGAACATGCTATACCAACACACGTCACAAGCTATCCCCTTTGAATCATTCAAAGACGAAGTCTATTTAAAAATGACCCGGCAACTCTTACGTCACCGCTGGCTATATCTTTTAATTTTTGGCAGCAGCCCCATCGTGGATCCGACATATGAATTAAAATGCTGCGACCTGCCAATATATTTCACCTCCAAAACACGAGGATTATCACTTCGCAACAGTTGTTTTGGGTATGGTAATATCGAGGATCTTTACCCCGATTACAGTTCTGCTAAGGAATATCTCCAGAGCATCGAACAAATGGTAAAAGAAGGAACCCTTACAGCCACGAAAGAACTGTACGCATCTGTACGACCTAAGTTTACACCTAATTCACAAACGATCAGTTATCTCGAAGCCCGATTTGTGGATATCAATCCACTAAGTAAAATAGGCCTTACCGCCGACATGCTCCATTTTATACACTTATTGGTGATCTATGGCTTGCTTACCGATGAGCAAGACAATTTTGCACCTAAATTCCAGGCTGTTGCTAATTTGAATCAAGGGAATATTTCCTTGCATGGATTAAACGAAGACATTCCCTTTACGACAGAAAATGGTTCGGTAATAAATGCCTGGGATGAAGCCAAACAGATTATTCTGGGAATGATGGATTTATATTCAACCCTTGAAATGGATGCTCCTGATTATTTTGACTCATTGAAGTATGCCCGGGAGATGATACTTCACCCGGAACAACGAATTGTTCAACAGATCCTAAGTGAGACGGACATAAAAGGATTTATTCCTTTCCATCTGGAGAAAGCAAAGGACTATTTGCAACAAAGCAAGCAAAACACCTACAACTTCAAAGGGTTGGAAGATATGGAACTTTCGACCCAGCTTTTGCTACGTGAAGCCGTTCGCAGGGGCATTGCGTTTGACATCCTGGACAAAGCAGAAAACTTTATCCGGTTAAAACGAGATGACAACACACAATACGTCCGCCAAGCCACTAAAACTTCGTTGGACAATTATGCCAGTATCCTGGCAATGGAAAATAAAGTCATCACCAAACTGATTCTGGAGGAGCATGGAATCAGAGTGCCCAAAGGACTGGATTACTCAGATAAAATCAGTGCAAAAGCTGACTTCATTTATTTCAAGGACAAGCCGGTGGTTATTAAACCAAAGTCGACAAACTTTGGACTTGGGATAACAATTATCAAGAGCAATACTGATTCCCGTATTTTTGAGAGAGCCATAGATATTGCTTTTGATTGCGATTCGAGCATTCTTATCGAAGAATTTATTGAGGGAAAAGAATTCCGGATATTTGTCATGAATAATGAAGTGGTTGGTATTTTACACCGTGTCCCGGCAAATGTTACCGGCAATGGCATTCTGTCAATCCGCGAACTGGTGGTTGAGAAGAACAAAGACCCCTTGAGAGGCAAAGGATACCACACACCCTTAGAAAAAATACAACTCAACGAAGCGGAATCAATGTTTCTAAAAGCCCAGGGTAAGGATTTTGAAACTATACCCGGGGACAATGAGAAAGTGTTCTTACGTGAAAACTCAAATATCAGCACCGGAGGTGACAGCATTGATTTTACCGATGACATTCCCGATTCATACAAAGAAATTGCGGTACAGGCAGCCAAAGCACTGGGAGTAAAAATCACAGGCCTTGACATGATTATTCCTGATTACACTCAAGAGGCTACGAATGAAAATTATGCTATTATTGAACTGAATTTCAATCCGGCGATCCACATTCATTGTCACCCTTACAAAGGGAAAAACCGAAAACTGAATGAAAAGCTATTGGATATACTGGGATTTCCACTTATGGTAGAAACGCAAACTGCTATTCCTAAAAGAAGGATTTGTTTAAAGTTTGAGTGCTGTGAATTAATCAGGAACTTTAAATAATCAAAATCAGTAAAAGACAAATAAACTCGAAATTATGAATACAAGATTAAAATTTCTGGATCGTTATCTCACCCTTTGGATATTTCTGGCTATGTTTATCGGGGTTTTTGCAGGTTGGGTAAGCCCGAATGTTGCTAAATTCTGGAACAGCATGTCTTCGGGAACTACCAATATTCCTATTGCCATTGGATTAATAGTTATGATGTATCCTCCTTTTACAAAAGTAAAGTACGAAGAATTGGGTGAAGTATTTCGTAACACCAAAATTCTAGGATTGTCGTTGGTTCAAAACTGGATTATCGGGCCTGTATTGATGTTTGCACTGGCTGTATTACTTTTCAAATTCTTCCCGGGTGAGAATAATTCCAATCTACCTTACGTGTATGGAATTATTATGATTGGACTTGCACGATGTATTGCCATGGTGATCGTATGGAATGACCTGGCAAAAGGAGATACCCAATATGCTGCCGGTTTAGTAGCTTTTAATAGTGTGTTTCAAGTGCTCTTCTACTCAGTCTATGCTTATTTCTTTATTGCTGTTGCACCAAGGTGGTTTGGCATTCCTACCAGTGATGTAGTTTCAAATATTACAATCGGAGAAATTGCGAAAAGCGTTTTAATATATCTGGGAATACCTTTTGTTTCAGGCTTTCTGACACGTTTCATTCTTATCCGTGTGAAAAGCGAAAAATGGTATAACACGAATTTTATTCCAAAAATATCACCGCTGACTTTGATAGCTTTACTTTTTACGATCGTAGTTATGTTCTCGCTCAAAGGTGAATACATTGTAAAAATCCCGTTTGATGTTGTGTTAATAGCTGTGCCCTTGCTTATTTATTTTGTGATCATGTTCGTTGGGTCCTTCTTTATGAGTAAGAAAGTCGGTGCAACGTACGAACAAGCTACCACACTTTCATTTACAGCTGCCAGTAATAATTTCGAATTAGCCATTGCAGTTGCTATTGGAGTATTCGGCATCAATTCAGGGGAAGCATTTGCAGCTGTTATCGGACCGTTGGTAGAGGTACCGGTCATGATAGGGTTGGTGAATGTAGCATTTTGGTTTAAGAAAAGGTATTATACAAAATAAGATTCTATTAATTACTTTTTTTTGAGAGTTATCTTTTGGGTTGTGAAATGGGATGTTTCAACAACACAAAAGAAATATACTTTGAATCATAGACGTTTAACTATGTTTTTCCTTTTTATAAAACCAGGATTAAAAAAAAACAGGTGAGAAAATAATTAATGAAAGATTCATTTGCAACTAAGGCCACAAATTGGGATAGCCCTGAAAAGATAATCATGACAGACAGATTTGTGGCTGAATTATTATGTCATGTAACGCCTTTATCTTCATGGAAAGCATTGGAGATAGGCACTGGAACCGGATTAGTCGGATTACAAATAGAGCCGCTTGTCAGTAAAGTTATTCTGGAAGATACTTCAGAATCCATGTTGGAAGTGTTGAAACAAAAACTGAATGAAAAAAGCAAAGTTGAGACACTGCATGGTGAAGTCTTTGATTATAAACAACAAGATATTGACCTTGTTTTTTCGTGCATGGCATTCCATCATATTCCAGATATTGAGAAGACACTACATCATTTATCAACTATTACCAAATCCGGTGCATGGGTGGTCATAGGCGATTTGGTAACTGAAGATGGTTCATTTCATGGTTTTGAGCCCATACCTCACCGAGGATTCGATACCTCTAATGTGTCAAATCAATTTACACAGGCAGGTTTTAATGTGAAACAAGTGAAAATATACAATATCCTGTCCCGTACCAATGGCTTAGACACAACAAATTACTATCAATTCATGTTGATTGCCCAACAAGTCTAAAAAAACTGTTATTTATCAATAAATTCAATTGGCTATTCAATATAAAAACAGCTGACTAATACATTTATATTATCTTCTGCTGCAGACTGTTCACCTTTAAAATTAACTCACGAATAACTTCACAAATATGTTTGATTTTCGCTTAAAAGTTTTTCACACGGTTGCCAAACGCCTGAACTTTACAAAGGCTGCTGATGAACTATGCATTACCCAACCCGCCGTATCAAAGCATATACAGGAAATAGAAAATTACTTTCAACTAAAATTGTTTGACCGCAACGGAACTAAAATAAAACTGACGGTAGGAGGAGAGATTTTACTGCAGTATACGAACCAGATATTCACTCTTTACAGCAACCTTGAATTTGAGCTTAACACCCTTAATGAAAGGCATAACGGTAAATTACGAATTGGTGCAAGCACAACCATAGCTCAATATGTACTGCCCCCTCTCCTAGCAGATTTTCATAAGAAGTTTGCAGATATAACTGTGAACCTGATGATTAATAATACAGAGCAAATAGAGCAGGCTTTGCAAAATAAGGATATTGACTTTGGCATTATCGAAGGGCAATCCAAAAATACATCATTTAAATATACTGAATTTATTAAAGATGAGATTGTACTGGTTGCTAACATCCATCATCCATCGGCAAAAAAAGAGATGATTCAGCTTGACGAACTGCTAAAGACTCCACTATTGATAAGAGAACCAGGTTCGGGTACATTGGAAGTTATTGCCCATGCATTAAAACCGTATGATATAAAAATATCACAACTCAATACTGAAATGCAGTTAGGCAGTACAGAAAGTATTAAATCATATTTACTTCATTCTGACTGTATGGCTTTTCTATCCATCCATTCTATTTTAAAAGAGCTTAAGAACAAAGAAGTTACCATTATTGATGTAAACGGACTTACAATAGACCGGATCTTTCATTTTATACAATCACATGGTGAAGCAGAAGCTCTGCCGGAACTATTCATGAAGTTTGCACGGCATTATAACTTTAAGTAATCAACCATAAAGAATAACTATTTCTTTGTGAAATCAATAAGAATTACCTTTGTAGTCCTATAAAATAAAACTATAGGAACTAAAAACATATGACTTCTCAAGTTTTCTCTAAACGCTTTATTAGAATTGCATATATCATTCTTGCAATACTTTGTTTATCTCCATTTATTACAGCACCAGTTGCTCTTTTGCTTGGTTTGGTTTTTTCACTGACATTAGGCTCTCCTTTCCCTTTATTCAACAGCAATATGTCCAAATATCTGCTTCAGGTTTCTGTTGTAGGACTTGGGTTTGGAATGAATTTATTTGATTCGGTTAAAGCAGGTTCGGATGGTATGATGTTTACCCTATTCTCGGTTGCAAGCGTTATGTTTACAGGAATAATGGTTGGAAAATGGCTTAGGATATCCAATGTATCATCCTATTTAATTGCTTCGGGAACTGCCATCTGCGGTGGTAGTGCAATAGCAGCTGTGGGTCCAATTGCCAAAGCCAACGAAAGTCAAATGTCTGTTTCATTAGCTACCATTTTTGTATTAAATGCAATAGCCTTATTTTTATTCCCGGTTTTAGGACATTGGCTTCATCTATCACAGCATGAGTTTGGAATGTGGGCTGCCATTGCCATTCACGATACAAGTTCTGTTGTTGGAGCAGGGTCTGTTTATGGTGCAGAAGCACTAAAGGTAGCTACAACAGTGAAACTTACCAGAGCATTGTGGATCATACCACTGTCAATATTCACTTCTTTCTATTTTAAATCAAAAGGCAGCAGAATAGTGATTCCCTGGTTTATTCTTTTCTTTATCATTGCCATGGTTTTGAATACTTATATACCTTTTCCAACGGGCATAACTCATGGAATTGTAGTAGTTGCCAAACAATGTTTAACGTTGACACTTTTCTTTATCGGAGCAGGGTTATCCCGTTCTGCACTTAAAATGGTGGGTGTGAAACCTTTTATTTTAGGCGTAACACTATGGTTCTTTATAGCTATTATCAGTTTGACCTTTATCTACTTTCTATATTAAAAATAGCATTGAAACAAATGAATTCAGTGCAACCTTTTAAAGTAGTGTGTCAGATATAAAAAATACCATCATTACGAATAATCTTGAAATAGAAGGTAGGGTTTCAAATGCCATCACTTTTTTCGAAGAAGGTTACAATTGTTCTTAATCTGTATTAATGGCTTATTATAAATCATAGTCTTGCAAGCACTTTGTGAGAGTTACAGCTAAAATATCAGGAAAAGATATTCTGTAATATATCACAACAGAAATACCACAATAACTTTAAAACATAGATGTATACTATCAGTTTTTTCCAAAAATAGTATCAGCATTGATGATTAAATCTACATACTGGGCACGTTTATAGACAAACGGAGTTTTAGAAAGTGTGTTTTTAGATAGTTTTCCTCTAAAGTCATCCAGATTATTATAGTTCTTTTTTTCCATCCATTCCTCAATTTCACAGCTCATTTTACTAATCTGTGATAGTCCGTTCTTATACAGCGTACTCACCACTTGTACACTCGAAGCACCGGACAATATGAGTTTTATCACGTCCTCACCGGTAAATATTCCATGGCTGCTGCAGATTTCAGCCTTGATATTCTGATACAACAATCCAACAAATCGCAGTGATTTCTTATAATCTCCGGAATGACTAAAATTACTTTTTTTAATGTGTTTTTCGTGTTCAATATCAATATCCGGTTGGAAAAACGAATTAAACAGCACAAATGTGTCAATATCCAGATTGTCAAGCTTTTTAATTATATTTAACGCGTTGGTATAATCCGGGCTTAATTTTACACTTACCGGGATGGAAACACTCTTCTTTATTTCTTTGACAATCATTATTTGCTCCTTTTCAATATCACTTGCTTCACGGTTCAGATCCAAATGGTTTGGATAGAAGTTCAACTCTATTCCGTCTACTCCGGTTTGTGCTATTAATTTCGCATATTCCACCCATACTTCAATATTTATAGCATTTAAGCTGGCAATAAGCGGAATAGATATGCTTTCCTTGGCTCTTCTTAGATTCAACAAATGCTCTTCAACTTCTTCATAATCGAATTGAGGATGAATCGTCAGCATTTCGGCATTCATATCATTAAATTCAGATAGCTTTTCATCAAACTGCAATCGTTCAAGCTGAATCTGTTCTTCAAATAATGATTTATACACAATAGCACCGGCTCCCTGATCTTCTAGTTTTTTCAGGTTATCCTGGTTAGTAACCAGATTTGATGCTCCTACCACTATGGGATTATTGATTTCGATTCCCATAAACTTCGTTTTCAGGTTTTTCATATTGAATTAGTTTACTAAAATTGAATACTGTTCAAAAACCAACCTTACCAGACAAAGTAAGGTAACTGTACATTCTATCTGAACACAAACAGAATGATTTACCGTTCCTTTTCTTTTAACAGCATATTCATTTCATAATAAGTCAATAATCGTTTATTATGAATACTTGATTACTTCAACAGGGCAACTTTCGGCTGCTTCAATAATGTCCTTTTCGTATTTAGAGAAATCAACTCCTTCAATCACCATTGCCTCTCCATCCATTTTAAATACATCAGGACATATTGCTTCGCTTAAGCCGCAACCTGTACAACCATCTTCTATCCATACTTTTGTAATTGCCATGATATTGTTTTTTTAATTTATTGATAATCTAAAATTGATTCAGAATAGCCTTTACTTTAGATCCGTTCCTTTCTATTTATAGAACACTTCAGAATAACATTTATCCGGGTTACAGATACAAAAACATGTTTTTTTTATTGTTCCATACAATTAAATTTTAAGGGCTTTATTTTCTTCTTTAATTCTCACATACAACATAATGGAATTCAGTATGGAAAATACAATTGCAGTAAAGTATAAATGAAATATTAATGGTATCACTGCAATTTCAAGAATAACAATCAAGTAGTTCGGATGTTTAAAGTAAGCATAGGGTCCATTACTCTGCAGGGGGATATTAGGGATGTGATAAATTTTTGTATTCCAGTATTTGCCAAGGGATAAGATGACCCAACCTTTTACTGCAAGCAGAATGAGATAGAAAATAAGCAAGGGTAAACTGTAGGTTGCATCCTGTCTTACGGAATATTCCACTATCAGGGACAGGAGAAATAGAATATGCAGCATGACTATAAACGGATAATGCTTCTGTCCATATTCAATGGCATTATTTTGCAACAACCACTTCTCATTGCTTTTCGAAAGAAGCAATTCCCCCATTCGTAACAGAATAACAAATACTATAAAAATGATAAAAACCATGTTATTGTTTATTCATTTGTAGTAATACCATTTCGCACGAAAATCCGGGTCCCATGGATACCATTAAGCCATATCCGTTTTCAAACCCCCGGGTAAAGAATCTTTCCAATACATACAAAACCGTTGCGCTGGACATATTGCCGTTGTCGTTCATCACTTCCCTGGTATTTTTAAGGAAATCACCTGTCACCGGCAATGCATCCTCGTAAGCGGTTAATACCTTTTTACCACCGGGGTGAAATATAAAGTTCTTTATATCCGAGAGCTTTAATTGTTGGGATTCTAAAAAAGATGTAATATCGTTATTTACATTATTTGCAATAATCGTTGGTATGTCCGACGAAAACAATACTTTAAATCCTTTATCCATAAATTCCCAACCCATTACATCCAATGAATCATAATACAATTTGCTTTTAGTTGCCATAAAAGTGATTGCACTGGTCGTTTTGTTCGCAACATTGTCTCCGGTAATAATACAGGCCGCCACACCATCCGCAAATAAACTGGACCCGATAAAATTGCTTTTGCTAAAATCATTCCGTAAGAAAGTCAACGAACACAATTCGACTGTTACCAATAAGACAACTGCATTAGCATCCGCTTTTGCCAGGACGCTTGCTTTGGAAAAACCGGCTACTCCTCCCCCGCACCCTAAACCGAAAATAGACATCCGGTTAATGTTCTGGCTGAGCCTCATCTTGTTTATAATAAGTGCATCCAGGCTTGGTGTGGAGAGACCTGTGGTGGATACAAAAATGATATCCGTGATCTCCTCTTTCTTTAGACCGGCTGAAACTATGCATTCTTCAATTGCCATCACCGCATATTCAAGTGATAACCTGATATATTCGGCATTTTGATCCTCAAATTTATGGAGGGAAGTATAATAATCCAGTGGTTTGCAAAAATTCCTCGTTCGTATTTCGGTATTGTCAAAAGCACTTATCATTCTTTCCACTTGCGGAAAGCCGGTTATGAATAAATCCTTTACATGTCGTTTAACTTCCTGCTGATCCACTTTAAAGGGAAAATCAATTTTTGATATTGCTGCTAATGAAGGCATAATGGATAAGATTTAATAATGTATATAAAATTCTGCATATTTCCTGATGAATTCTATTCAAAATCAATTTCCATCGGTAGACTTTTTATCCAAATACGCAGGATACTTTCTAAACGACGGTATATTACAGAATGTTTAATACTGCGCCCCTTTTTACCTTTCGTTTATGTTTATAAATAATTAATTCCCATCCACCAGATTTCTTCTATTTTATTAGTTCGGTCATATTTACCGGTATCACCCATTTATCAAATTGCTATTCAGTGACAAATTTCAATTCCAGTGCAGCTTCTTTCGGTGTGGAATTATCATCATATGCTTTTTTAGCTATCAATGCGACCCTGTCATAACCGATATATAGATTTTATATCCTATGATTCATAACACCATTTTTTTAATTGGGTACTGATCCATCTGTAAATTTAAGTTCTTAAAACAAGTAGATCTAAGACATTAAATACCCTTTTTACAACAAATTTACCCTCTCCTATTGCTCATTAAAGTTGAATTTTACGGTTCAAAACAGGAAATCCACTATTTGAATTTGATTAGGATATTATCACTTCAATGCCATCAAAATACTGCAATCACTACTTAATTCTATATTTAAACCAACCATATCCCACAGATATCATATATCATTAATGATATGGGACATCTATGGGATATCTATGGGATATCTATGGGACATCTATGGGACATCTGTATCATGATATTGATATAGTGCCTATTACAATATAGTCATAAAACTCAGAAATTTAAATTTCAGGTTGATTTTCAGAAGTTGCACAGAAAGAAGAGCAAAAACCGAGAGTTTCATTTGAAGATAAAATCGAGTGCAAATCCGGATTCTAAATTGTATAAATAGGGTCTGCTGAAAAAGCAT
>Ga0302208_10000768_pt1 | contig 14506 bp, 7 predicted proteins | sample II_Fen_E2_3_FD_194577 | JGI IMG/M metagenome (GOLD analysis project Ga0302208, IMG submission 194577) | Peat permafrost microbial communities from Stordalen Mire near Abisko, Sweden - II_Fen_E2_3 | ecosystem: Environmental > Terrestrial > Soil > Wetlands > Permafrost | place: Sweden: Abisko...
CAATGGTAGTAGGGATTAAACAAACAAAGAGAGAAATTAACGATGCGATGGTAATTGTAGCATGACTATAATCGGCGAAAGGTTTGAGTGTAATGCAAACGATGACAAAAACCAAGGTAAAACCTGCCAGAAGGATAGTTAAAGCAATCTCATTAGGTGTCTTTTTACGTGAGGCACCTTCTACAAGAGCAATCATCTTATCGAGGAAACTTTCGCCGGGTTGGGTTGTTACCATCACTTTAATCTCATCGGAGAGTACTTTTGTTCCACCGGTTACAGAGCTTTTATCGCCTCCCGCTTCACGGATGACAGGTGCACTTTCTCCGGTAATTGCACTTTCATCAATAGAGGCTAATCCTTCTACAATTTCTCCATCGGAAGGAATAATGTCGCCAGTCTCACAAATGAAAATATCTCCTTTCTTCAAAAAAGAACTACTTACGGTTTCAATTTTGCTCCCTCTTACTATCCGTGCAGGTGTTTCTTCACGCGTTTTTCGTAATGCATCCGCTTGAGCTTTACCGCGAGCCTCAGCAATGGCTTCGGCGAAATTGGCAAAAATCAAGGTCGCAAACAGAACAATAAAAACCAGTAGATTATAAATAAAAGATCCTTGAGTGTGACTGATTATCGAATATATTGTTACAATAAGCATCATCACCGTTGCTAATTCTACAGTAAACATAATTGGATTCTTAATCATTTTCTGCGGATTAAGCTTCACAAATGATTGTTTAAAGCTTTCTCTAATTTGCCCTTGTTGAAAAAGGGAGTTATCTCTATTTCTTTTCATATCCTATTGTATCTATTTATAAACTAAAATGTTCAGCCAACGTACTGAGTGCATGTACTGGGAAGAATGATAAGGCTGCCACAATGAAAATCACCGCAAAGGTCATTAAACCAAAAGTGACGGTATCGGTTTTTAAAGTACCTGCACTCTCCGGGATAAACTTTTTTTCAGCCAGTAAACCGGCAATAGCCACCTGACCTATTATTGGAATAAATCGACTCAATATTAATACGATGCCACAAGAGAAGTTCCAGAAAAATGTATTGTCTTTTAGTCCTTCGAATCCGGAACCATTATTGGCAGCAGAGGAAGTAAATTCGTAGAGCATTTCACTCAATCCGTGGAAGCCCTTGTTGTTTAACCATCCCCCTTCACTTGCCACGTATTCTGGATGATGTACCAGTAAATAACTAGCTAAGGCAGTGCCGGTAAGGATGACGAATGGATGAAGCAATACCACAATTGTCGCGATTTTCATTTCACGAGCCTCTACCTTCTTTCCTAGGAATTCCGGAGTACGCCCGACCATTAATCCACTAATGAATACCGCCATGATAATAAAAGTATAATAGTTCAGCCAGCCTACACCTACACCTCCAAACCAAGTGTTTATTTGCATATTCAGCATTTCCATCATTCCCGAAATAGGCATTGTACTATCGTGCATTCCATTTACAGAGCCGTTCGATGTGACTGTGGTGGCAATGCTCCATAAAGCAGTGGCTCCACTACCTATACGGACTTCTTTACCTTCCATGGAACCGTTTTTCTGTGCAATGCCTAAGGCGTCGATGCGTGGATTTCCGTTCATTTCTTGAGACACATTTATGCCGACTCCTATTATAAAAGCAGTAAACATTACGCCAAAGATGATGTAGGCTAATTTCTTTCGTTTTAGGTAGAATCCCAAAGCAAAGATCATTGCCATTGGAAGCAGTAGAATAGAGGCACACTCTACGATATTAGTTAAATACGTTGGATTTTCGAGTGGATGAGAAGAATTAACTCCAAAGAATCCGCCTCCATTTGTTCCTAATTGTTTAATTGCCACAATGGCAGCAGCAGGTCCTTGTGAAATAGATTGCGTTTTTCCCTCTAAGGTAGTAAGATTCATTTTCCCGTCGAAGCCCATTGGAACTCCTTGCAAAATAAGAAAGAGTCCGATTACGAGTGATAAAGGTAATAAGATACGAGTGCAGCTTCTTACAAGGAAGAACCAAAAGTTACCAATCGTGCGAGTCGATTTTTCCGCCATGGCTTTCATGGTTCCTGCCATAGCAGCCATTCCGGTTGCTGCGGTAAGGAATTGGAAAAGCATGATGACAAATAGCTGAGTAAAATAGGTAAGTCCGCTTTCTCCGCTATAATGCTGAAGATCACAATTCACCATGAAACTGATACAAGTATTAAAAGCTTGATCGGGAGTTTGTCCAAGGTTCCCATCCGGGTTAAGTGGCAAATGCCCTTGTGCAACCAGAAATACAAGTCCCCAGATAAACCAGAAAGCATTTAAAACGAGTAATGATTTGAGAAAAACTTTCCAATTCATCTCTTCTGAAGGGTTTATGCCACAGAACTTATAAATAAAATTCTCTACAGGAGTGATGAAATCTAACCATGTTTTTTCTCCTTTATATACTTTTGCAATATATTTTCCTAATGGATAACTCAATGCCAACATTAAGATGATCTGTAGAACGATACCAGAAATTTCTGAATTCATTTTGTTTCTCTTTTAAGATTAAAATTTTTCCGGTTTAATAAGCACATAGCATAAGTATCCGAAAACGATTATTCCCACAATAAATAGTACTGAAAACATAGTTCGTTTTTATTAAATAGTTTCAAACCAATCTACACACTTCTTAAATAAGCCAAAGCAAAGCAATCCGCTTAGTAGACATACCATAAATAAGACAATAGCACCCATAATAACTTTTTTTTAATATTTGTAATTTATATTTGTATACATTCATGCTAAACCTATACCAAAAAGCAGAGAATGTATCTAATGATCTGATATTAAATGTAATAAAAGCAGATGGGTCTCTTTGCTTTCCCAAAGAGACCCTTCCATTTTGGTAGGGAGTATCCCATTTTGGGGTTATATGTTGTATTCTTCTATTTTGCGATAGAGAGTAGTTAACCCGATTTTTAGTAATCTAGCAGATTCAGTTTTATTCCCTTTTGTGTATTCTAATACACGAATAATATGTCTGCGTTCCATTGCGGCTAAATCGAAAACGCCGGAATCGGAGTCTTTATCCAGTTCATAATGTGCGTGCTGAATTTCGATGGGTAAGTCTGTTACGTTTAAACAATTATCGTTGCAGACAATTAGACTTCTCTCAATCGCGTTGCGCAGCTCACGGATATTTCCTTTCCAGGGTTGCTGAGCTAAAGCATTCTTATATTCAGCAGAAGCTTTGGGCATAAATTTCCCCGAATTCTTCGAAAATCCTTTAATAAAATAGTCAGCTAATAATGCAATGTCTCCCTTGCGTTCTCGTAGTGAAGGTAACTGTATTTGAAATACAGAAAGTCGATAAAAGAGATCTTCCCTAAAGTGCGAGGCTGCAATTTCTTCTACCAGATTGCGGTTGGTAGCAGCTATAATACGAACATTTACGTGCGTTGGTTTCGTGTCGCCTATCTTTATGTATTCTCCACTTTCAAGCACGCGAAGCAACTTCGCTTGCAGTTCGAAAGCCATTTCACCGATTTCATCTAAAAAGATAGTTCCGTTATTTGCTTCCTCAAACAATCCTTTTTTATCCTTTAGCGCTCCGGTAAAAGAGCCGGCTTTATGTCCGAACATCTCACTCTCTAGTAATTCTTTACTAAATGAAGCACAGTTTACGGCAACGAAATTTTGCTTGTTGCGCTTGCTGCTGTAGTGAATTGCCTGTGCAAAGATTTCTTTTCCGGTGCCCGTTTCGCCTGTCAATAATACCGGAATCTCTGTCTCTGCCACTTTTAGGGCTAAGGATATAGCCTCTTTAATAGATTTTGATTCTCCTATAATAGAGTCGAACGAATATTTTTGGGCAATCTTATTCTCTAATTGCTCACATTTTGAGCTTAATTTCGCTTTTTCGATAGCTCTACTCAATAGTGGAATAATCTTATTGTTGTCATCACCTTTAGTAATATAATCGAAAGCTCCGTTTTTAATGGCTTGCACTCCATCGGCTATATTACCGTGAGCCGTCAACAGAATAACCTCAGATAGAGGTGCTTTTTTCTTAATATCCACAATTAGGCTCACTCCATTTCCATCCGGTAAAAAGACATCGCACAAAATAGCGTCTGGAAGATGAAGCTCCAGACTTTTGAGTGCCGATTGACAATCACCGGCTAAAAAGACTTCGTAACCTTCTAGTTCCAGCATTCGTTTTAGAAGAGTCCGAATTTGAACTTCATCATCGATAATAAGTATTTTATTTGTCATAAGTGTTTTTTTTCGCCGTATGAAGTAATGTGAATCTTCAACGAATTATGCAAAGATATATATTTAGGATAATATTTTGACTGTTTTTATTCTTCTTTTTCAATTTAATTTTGTTTTTTGAAGGAATTGGAAAATAGTATTCATCTTCATGGTACATTCTATGAGTTGGTTACCGATTAATTGTGAATTCCAGATCAACCTTACGCTCCATTAGCAAGTTATTTATCTTATTTCGTGGTTTCTCTTTAAGAAGTTACTTTCAAAAACGATTACTGCCAGCTGGCAAATTCATTTTTACCAGCTGCTGAATTTGTTTTTGCCAATTGGTAAATTCATTTTTGCCAGTTGGCAGTAATTGTTTTTATAGGGCGCAACGATTGAAACAAAAGTTGATGTATTGTGAATACTTTAGGGAAAGGGCTCTGAAATGAGGCCTTCACGATTTTGGAGAACAATAAAAGAAGCGGTATAAACTACTTATAGTAATATTTATACCGCTTTATTAGATGTCTATAATCGACGCTTTTTAACTTTTTGGATGCTTCTCTCGAATTTCCACTCGACGGATTTTGCCGCTGATGGTTTTAGGTAGTTCGTCTACAAACTCAATTACGCGAGGATATTTATAAGGAGCTGTAGTCTGTTTTACATGATTCTGCAACTCTTTAATAAGTTCTTCGCCGGCTTTGTCTTTATATTCCTTGCTTAATACAACGGTAGCTTTCACTACTTGTCCACGAATATCATCGGGTACACCGGTAATAGCACATTCTACTACGCCGGGGTGAGTCATTAATGCACTTTCTACTTCGAATGGCCCGATTCGGTAGCCCGAACTTTTAATCACATCATCCGCGCGACCTACAAACCAGTAGTATCCGTCCTCATCACGCCAAGCTACGTCGCCTGTATAGTAGATGTGATCGTGCCAGACTTCTTGAGTTAGTTTGGCATTACGGTAGTATTCTTTAAACAAACCTAGTGGTTTGCTCTTATCGGTACGAATCACAATCTCACCTTGTTCTCCGGCTTCTGCGCTACGGCCGTCGCTAGTAAGCAGGTCGATATCGTATTGTGGATTGGGAACGCCCATACTTCCGGGTTTGGGTTTCATCCAAGGGAAAGTAGCTAAGGTTAGTGTGGTTTCGGTTTGTCCAAAACCTTCCATCAACTTTATTCCGGTGAGTTCATAGAACGTATTGTACACCGAAGGGTTCAATGCCTCGCCTGCAATGGTACAATATTCTAGAGAAGATAAATCGTATTTTGTGAGGTCTTCACGAATAAGAAAACGGAAGATGGTAGGAGGCGCACAAAGTGAGGTGATATGATAGTCATGAATCTTCGAAAGAATCTCCGAGGGAGTGAATTTTTCATGATCGTATACAAAGACGTTGGCTCCGGCGATCCACTGACCGTAGAGCTTGCCCCATACGGCTTTGCCCCAACCTGTGTCGGCGATGGTAAGGTGTAGACTTTCCGGACCTAAGTTGTGCCAGATAGAGCCGGTAACGATATGTCCAAGAGGATAGGTGAAATCGTGAGCTACCATTTTAGGTTCGCCGGTAGTGCCCGACGTGAAATACATCAGTGAGATGTCCTCGTTGGTAGTTCCTTCGGTTGGACGCTGAAAAGGTGCAGCGCTGCGAATGCCTTCGTGAAAATCTTTGAAGCCTTCGGGGATAAAGGACCCTATGCTGACAACCGTCTCTACAGTGGGTGATTCGGGTAATGCCTCTATTATGTGGTCAGTAATAACTTCTTCACCTGCTGCTACAATCATTTTAATGCCGGCAGCATTACATCGATATGTAATGTCGTGCTTTGTTAATAGGTGCGTGGCAGGTATTACAATTGCACCCAATTTGTGAAGGGCGATAATGGAATACCAAAATTCGTAACGTCGTTTTAAAATTAACATGACCATATCGCCTTTCTTAATTCCCAAACTTTGGAAATAGGAAGCGGTTTGGTCAGTATACTTTTTCATCTCCGCAAAAGTGAACTGAATATGTTCACCTTTGTCGTTGGTCCACAGTAGAGCCTTACGATCGGGCTCTTCTTGAGCCCAAGCATCCACCACATCGTATCCGAAGTTGAAGTTTTTAGGTACCTTTATATGTAGATGCTGACTAAAATCTTCTTGCGAAACAAAGTGGGTTTGCTCTAAGAAACGTTCTATCATAAATTATATAATTACGGCAAGGAACTTCACCGCCTTTCCATCTAGTGTACGCATTGCGTGGGGTAGACTGGAGTCGAAATAGAGGCTATCTCCTTGATTTAAAATTAATTCTTTGTTGTTTATTGTGAGTAGCATACGCCCTTCCAATACGAGGTTGAATTCTTGACCATCGTGAGTGTTGTATTGGATTTCACCTTCAATATTTTTGGGCTCTACCGTTACAATAAATGCATCGGCTTTACGTCCGCGAAAACCTGAGGCTAACGATTCGTATTTATACGATTTGGTGCGTTCTACAGAGATACCCGATCCGGCACGCGTTAAAAAATAAGTGCTCATGCGAGGCTCTTCACCAAACATCAGCACATCTAGCTCAATCCCATATTTTCTAGAGATTTTTTGTAGGACACTAACGGAAAAATCTAGTTCTCCTTTTTCCATTTTCGCATATATTTCTACTGGGATTTGGCAACTCTCGGCTACTTCGTCCTTGCTGAGTTCCAGCACTTCGCGCAGTCCATGCAGGCGCGCTGCAATCATTTTTAATTGGTCATTCATCGTTTGTATCCGAATTATGCTACAAATATAGTGCTTTTCTCTGAAGTATTGGTGGATTTCTCGTTTTTTTTATTAGTTGAGATCTGCATCTTCACATAATTGCAATCTGATCGTAGTTTTCTTGTGATTTATTAGCCCGTTCTTTGCCGTTGCTAAATTAAATAACTCAATGGTAAAAAGATTCTTTTTTTATGTACTTCTATTCTATACAATAGGAGTCAATGTGCTGAATGCTCAGTCGATTTCACAAATTGCAGGAAATCAACTGATTGGAATGACTGATACGCTTCGCTTTTCAGTACCGCTGAATGCGTCGGTAAAACAGTATCAATGGTTGCCTCCTTTGGGATGCAAGGTTTTAGAGGGGCAGGGGAGTGCTGCAATTCGTTTGCGTAGTACTTTCTTGGCCCAGGATGGAAATTTAAGGCTGGTTCGTCGCTATGAGGATACGCATAGTGATACTCTTTCTTTGCCGCTTACGGTGTATCGCGCTATAAATAAGGTGGCCGATCATACGATTAATTCGGGCGAGAGTTTAACAATTGGCGATAAGGTGGTAAGTGAAGCTGATATTTATTATGAGCAGACTGGTGAGCAAGAAGGGAAGCCTCTTTATACCGCTCATCGTGTAACGGTAATTCCTTCGTATCAAGAAATGACAAAACCTTATTTGCAGGTTGTTACGGATTCTTCGGTTTGGATTTGCTGGAAAACTTCAAGTGCGGCATCAAGTACTATTGCTTATGGTTCCGAAAGTACTTCACTTACTAGCAAAGAAGTTGGAACAGAGGAGGCATTATCCGATAGCTATTATTGGCATTCGGTACAGCTCAAAGGCTTGACGGCAAATACGTTTTATTCGTATCAGGTGCTAAGTGGGGATAACAAAAGTGAAGTTTACCGCTTTCGTACGGCTCCCAAGCAGGGAAGCTCTACTCCATTTCGTATTCTCTTGATGGGCGATCATCAAATAAAATCGCGTAGTGGTTATGAATGGCTAATGCAGGCTGCTAAACGTAAGATTGAAGAGAAATACGGAAACGTGGAGGACAATATCAGTATGATTATGAATGTGGGAGATCAGGTCGACTTGGGCTCATTGGAGCAGTATGAGCTTATTCATCTGAATAAATCGGCTCTCCTTTCTCCTTATTTATCGATTATGACTGCTGTAGGAAATCATGAAACATACGGCGATACAAATATGGCTACTTATGCAGCTCATTATCACTATGAAGATCTAGCGTATAAGGGGATAAAGAGTGGTACTGAAAACTATTATGCGTATCAAATCGGTCGCGTGCTTTTTGTAGTACTTAGCACAGAACATACGGGTGATGTACAAAAGGCGTGGGTACGTCGCGTTGTAGATGCGGTAAAGCAGGATGCAAGTGTCGACTTCATGATTAGCGTGAACCACCGTCCTATTCAGGCAGAGCAGTATATTGGTGATTATTCTAAATGGGTGCGCGAGGAAATCATTCCTATTTTAAGTGAAACGCCGAAACATGTGCTGAATTTTGGAGGACATCATCATCTTTACCATCGTGGACAGTTGACTGACTATCCTTTGTATCATATCATTAATGGAGCTGCTTCTTGGGATCAACTTTGGGGTATGTCGTCGGAAGAAGATTATGCGGATGTACAGAAAACAATAGATTATTGGGGCTATCAGATATTGGAATTCAATTTTGATAAACAAGAGATGAAGGCGGATTGTTATGCGATCGGCAATCGTGATTTGGTAGTGGACAACTTGTTGATCGACAGTTTCTCTCGTCGTTTGGGTGTTGCGGCTCCCGAAAAGCCTAAATTGGCAGCGGTGGATCCTATAGTTCATTTACCTTATACATTTGAAGGAGGTCGCTATGCAACAACAAGTGGCGATTCTTTGAATACCACTCAGTATCAAATCTCAAATTTGGCTGATTTCTCATCACTAACATTGAATAAGGTACGTGATGTGGAAGATTTCTATGGCTCTACGGGTAGTCCGCTTCATATTCCAATCGACAAGAATGAGTCAGTGGATATTACTAAATTGACAATAGACTCTTATGGTTTGGCCAACGGAACTTATTATGTGCGTTTGCGCTACCGTAATAATAATCTGGATTGGTCGAACTGGTCGGACACTCTTTCTTTTACAGTGGAAGGAAGTACAAATGGGGATCCTAAAATTGTGATGGATGCAAAAACGGTACAACCCCAACAGGAATTTACTGTTTCGTATAGCAATGTGGTGGAAGGAAAAGACGCTTGGATAGGAATCTATCATAAATTTGAAGAACCGAGTAATACTACGGCTTCTACTAAATGGGCTTATACTACCGGCTCGAATGGGAAAGTGACTTTCTCGTTGGATAAATCGGATGAATATTATGCCGTATTGTTTAAAGATGGAGGCTATACAGAAGCTTGTGCTCGTATTCCTTTCTTTGTGGGTAGCACGGTTGAGTATTCTACTGATAAAACAATTTATAAGGTAGGAGAGCCTGTCACTATTTCTTATTCCAATGCACCTGCTTTGAGTGATGACTGGTTGGGCATTTATCGTATGGGTGAAACTCCGGGTGTGGGAGGTGCTACTTCTGATTCTTGGCTATATCTTACTGAAGGACAGAATAAGGGAACTATGACTCTTTCAACTGGAATAGGCTCGGCTTATCAACTTTCGAAGGGATATTATTATGTGGGTTATTTTACTCGCGGCTATTATTTTGAGCCTTTCCAACGCCATTATTTCTCAGTTGGAACGGGGATTTCTTCAGTATGGGCAGATACGCAATCGTTTGCTCCAAACGAGGATGTTTTAATTCATTATTCAGATGGACCCGGTACTCCTAAAGATTGGGTTGGCTTTTATAAGGAAGGTAAGACGGTAGGAACGGATGAACTAGATGGCTTCTATTATACGTATAGTGCTACCAGTGGAACGATTGTTGTTCCGGCTGGAAGTTTAAAACCTGCTGACTATTTTGTTTCTCTTTATATTAATGATTCTTACGATGAGGTTTCTGATCGTATTCATGTGTCGATTGGTAAGGCTCCTTCTCTGACTGTTCAGGCAAAGACGGATGCTCCACAAGTGCTTCTTACGTATGATTCAAACAAAAGTTGGTGCGATTCCATTACTTCAATTTCTTTGGATGGAATAGCGATTAACTCTTCTAATTATCGTACAATGCAGGACCGTATAGAATTGACTATCCCTGAATTATCTAATGGTATGCATTCTCTTTCTATTGAGGCTACCGGCTGGCAGAAAAATCAGGTGAATTTCAATTCTACTCTTACAGGTATTAAGGACGTTTCTTCGTTGAAGGATGTGACTTGGACGATTGCTGATCAGAAACTCACTATTTATAATGAGGAGGGGAATTATCGGAAAATTCGCCTTTCCTCTCCTACAGGGGTTGTATTGAAAGAGTATCCTCTAGCTAAGGGCGAAAACTCGTTGGATATATCTTCTTTGCAGTCTGGTACTTTATTGCTTACCCTAGAATCGGCTTCGATAACTCATTCGCAGCTCATCTTTAAGTAAGATCTAAAAATTAGAAATCCCCTATTGATGTGTTTTGTACATCAATAGGGGATTTTATTATGCTGTATTGACTAACTCTTTTTTCTATAAGAATTTCTTATTCTCTATATAGAGAGGATGAGTATTTGAGAACTTTTCAATATAATAAGTTAATGCTTTTTGCGGAAAAAAGTTGTTCTTGGCTCAATCGTTACAAGTTATTCAGTTAGTTCTAAAAGCTGAGGCCTTAATAAGCGAGGACTCAAAAGCTGTTTCCTGTGAGGTCTGAATATTTGGTTTTTGTAGGTAGGTAAAAAAAATAAGGAGCTATACTATATAGCCCCTTATTTTTTTACTTAACTTATTCTATGGTTATTTTCTCTTAACGATAACTACACGGTTAAGTGCATTAGTAGAGAACATGTTGTCTTGTCCGCCTAAACCTTGTTGATCTAGTTGAGAAGCATCTACACCAGTCGCAGTTAAAGCTTCATAAACAGCTTTTGCACGTTTGTCAGAAAGTTTTTGGTTGAATTTAGCTGAACCGGTAGCTTTGTCTGCATAACCTGTTATAGAATATTTTCCATTAGGATCTGCTTTAATTGCTTTTGCTGCAAGTTCAATGCTTGCATTACCGCGAGCGTCAATTTTAGATTTACCGATTGGGAAGAATACTGCAATAGGACCTGCAGTAGGATCACAATCTTTAGAAACTTGTTGAACAGGAGTTGCTGGTTTTACGCGTTTAGCAGCAGCTAACTGATTCTGAAGATCAGAAATTTGATTTTTGTCAGCGTTGATTTGATCGTTTAGTGATTTTTGTTCAGCTACACATAATTCATATGCTTTTGCATCGTTTTTAAACGATTTTCCACCAAGCACATAAGAAACGCCTACGCTTAATTCAGAATACCAAGTATCAGATACTTTGGTGTTCATGTCACGATTTGCGCTCATACGTCCTTCAAGATCAGCAGAAAAGAACTTGCTGAAGTTGTATTTTAACTGCAAACCAGCTGTTACACCGGGACGCCATGCTTGAAATCCATTACCCACTGTAAAGTTTGCATAAGGACCACCAAACATAGACAATTCTACTTTCTTATCAGGATTATAACCCAAGAATGCATTCGTTAGATTGTAGATACCATCTACACCTATATTTACATATTCTTGTTTGTTGCGGATACCTGTCTTTGCATCTCTCAAAGACATTCTCCAACTGCCATTACCCTGTACTCGATAAGACCACAATGGGTTGATATACTTACCAAGAGCTACATTAAATGTAGGATTTGCTGCGCGCCAAAATCCGTTTCCATAGTTGGCATCTCTAAGTCCCATTGCTGCACCGGCACCTACAGAGACAAAAACATTGTCATTCCATTTTTCTGTGTAGTTCGGATTATTCTTTTCATTCTGAGCTGATACTGACCCAACTACTAGAGCCGCGGCCAAAATTGTAAACATTCTTTTCATAATAAAACTCTTTTTAAATTCGTGATTAAACATATTACCGCAGCAAAGATACAAAAGTTTTTTGAAAAAAAAACATTTATGCAAAAAAAAAGACCTCATATTCCTTTTTTTATATATAAAAGGGCTCAAAAGAGTGTTTTGTTGTTTCACATCTAATCAAGTGACTCCTTTTTTTGCTTTATGTAATTAATAATCTTAATTTCAACTAAAAAAAGACTTATTCACAAATAGCTTGCTAGATATAATATTGTAAAAACGCGAATGCTTTTTGTGCAAACTAGTTTGCTAAAAGAAGAAGGGGTGCCAGAAAAATTAATTATTGTAACTCGATCTATGCATAATTCATTGTGAACTCTTGATTATAATTGAAAATTTCGCTCGGAATGATAAACTAATTCACGAATTCTGCGATTAAGTGTAATGCTTTTTAAGAGCTCTTCAAGCTTCAAATGCATTCGATAACGCCAATAGTTTTTTGGATTGGAGGGAATGTTGATACGTTCTTCCTCAATAGTTGGATTTCGTACAGTGGAGTCTATACTAAGCCAGTCTTGAAAAGAAAGTATACAGAGTACTGATTGACTTGTAAGTTGTCGGCGTATGATTTCTTCACAAAGGCTTCCACTTGCTTCCGTAGGGGCAATTCCTTGATGAGCAAGCATTAAATTGAAATAGCGTTGGGTTGAAGAGGGGTTTTCTTTCCACCATCCTCGTAAAGTATTCATGTCATGGGTGGATAGTGTGGCAACTGAGTGATATGGGTACTCTGAAGGATCGGCAAATTCAGTCCATCCTTTCGGCATACGCTGTATCTCGAGTGAAAGGATCTGTAACTCGTTCATAACACGTGAAACACAAGATGGAATCATTCCAAGATCTTCGCCACATACAAGCATACGTGTAGAACTAATTAACTTGGGGAGCTTTTGCATGGCTTGCTGGTACCAAAAATCATTATGTCGATGATAAAAGAAATCTTCATGCACTCTATCGAATGCAGCGCGTTCGCTTTCACTTAGAGATTGGTATAGAAAGGTCTCTCTTCCATTGATGCGAGGATGGAAGAGCTTAGGTTCTTTGTGATCGGGTAAAAAAAGGACATTACTAAGTATGCGATAAAGTGAATCTCGTAGTTCTATTTGTTGAGGCAGGAGATTATTTAAAGAAGCTTTCTCTTGAAAATAGGCTTCTATTTTGCGCTGTGTATTAAACGTTGGGCGCATTTGGTAATAGTCTTTTTCTTTTGATGGCTCAAAAAAAAGTTGTTTTATAAATTCTGTCTCTGGACCAAAAAGCTTCTCAAGCGTATCGTTATGAATCGTTGGTTTAGTGAATCGCTCTATCTGGAATGTTAGTCCGTAGCTACCTATATCTTCTGGAGAGAGAGCAAGAGCTGGTGAAAATTGGCCTAGCAAGCCTTCTACAGCATGTATTGGTATCTCCCAAATTCGGAAGAAACCAAGTATGTGATCAATACGATATGCATCGAAATATTCAGCCATTTTGCAGAATCGTAGAATCCACCATTTATAATTGTCTTTAGCCATAGCCTCCCAATTGTAAGTAGGAAAGCCCCAGTTTTGTCCACTGTTAGAAAAGTCATCTGGAGGAGCACCTGCTTGTTTGTCAAGATAGAAATAATGGGGCTCCTTCCAAGCCTCAACGCTATATCGACTAATTCCGATTGGAATATCTCCTTTTAAAACGATACCTTTTGAATGCGCATACTGTGTAATTTCCGATAGCTGAATGTGGAGATGATATTGTAAAAAATAATAAAAAGCGATATCTGTGTATTCTTTACAAAGCGGGTTGGTTAATTCTTTTATGTCAGTTTCATTAAAGATGCATAGATGTGGCCATTTCTTAAAGTCGGCAGTGTGATACAGGTCACGCAAATAGCAGAATACGGCGTATGAGCTAAGCCAATTCTGATTTGCATTGAAGAAAATTTTAAAGGGCTCACTTTTAAGCGTTGAAGGGCCATCTTGTGCATAAAGTAATCGAAAATATTTCCATTTTGCATGTTCTACGGATTCGTAGTCGACCGTGGTAAGCTCATTAAGCTTTTTTTGTAATTCAATGAAATCTATATTAGAAGTCAGTTTTCCCATTTTCTCTAGTGAGAGATAAATCGGGTGAAGAGCATAAATCGAAATACTATTATAAGGGTATGAATCTGTCCATGTATGTGTCATAGTGGTATCGTAAATGGGCAAAATTTGTAATACCTTTAGATGCGTAAGTACAGCCCAATCAATCATCAGTTTCAAGTCGCTAAAATCGCCAATGCCAAAACTATTTTCTGAGCGTAATGAAAAGACGGGAATTGCCACGCCAGCTCCTTTCCATTCAGGTAGTGGAAAGTCGAGGAAATGATCTGCAATTAATGCCGTCTCATTTGGTGCAATTTGAGGCTCTGGTAGTTTATGGTTATTTCCTCTTTCCCAAGTTACGATACAGCGATCACGCATATTGTATATTACAAACTTATACTCTATTGGATAGCAAAGT
>Ga0302208_10000781_pt1 | contig 14375 bp, 7 predicted proteins | sample II_Fen_E2_3_FD_194577 | JGI IMG/M metagenome (GOLD analysis project Ga0302208, IMG submission 194577) | Peat permafrost microbial communities from Stordalen Mire near Abisko, Sweden - II_Fen_E2_3 | ecosystem: Environmental > Terrestrial > Soil > Wetlands > Permafrost | place: Sweden: Abisko...
AATTAGTATTTTTAGGTATTTCCCTATTACTTGCGATTCTGTTTGGTGGTCTAGTTACTAGTTTAATGGTAAACCCTCCTTTAGCCAGTGTTCAAGAAAGACAAGATAATATAAAAAAGGCTTCTCATATTAAAGCTAATATTTTAGCTAGTGAAAAAATAAGTCCTCGAAAAAATAACCGAAATCGCTTAGCCACCACGACCCCACTAAGCACTACTAGCGACCATTTATTATCAACTGCTTTTCTAGTTCAAGATGACCAAAATAGTATCAGATCTTTCGAAAAGCATGCTAGTCAAACTGATATCGTTTTTCCTGATTGGTATTTTTTAACTAATTCTAAATGTGAAGTTTTAGAAAAAGAAGATACTGATATTACTAAAATAATTAACAGTTCTAGCAAAACAGCTATTATTCCTCGTTTTACTAATGGTTATAATGGTAACTGGTATGGACCAGAAACCAGCGCAATGCTTCATAATCCCGAAGCTAATTCTTGTGTAGCCAATGCTTTAGCTGATTTAGTTATTAAATCAAACGTCGCTGGTATCAATGTCGACTTAGAAAATCTTAAGCCAGAAGACAAGGATGTCTATTTAGAATTTTTAAAAACTTTAACTGACGTTCTACACAAAAATAATAAACTAGTCAGTGTTGATGCTACTGCCAATGATCCCGCTTACGACTTCGAGTATTTAGGCCAAATGGTTGATTATGTTGTTTTAATGGCTTACGACGAACATTACCCAAGTAGTGCTCCAGGACCAATTGCTAGCGCTGATTGGTTTAGCGATATAGTTGATCAAGGAGTTAGTTCGGTACCAAAGAATAAATTAATTATTGCTTTAGGTGCTTATGGTTATGATTGGACAGTTGGCACCACTACTCCGGCGACGTCTTTAAAATTTGATGAAGTTATGACTCTAGCGGCTAATGCCGAAGCCCAACCAGAACTTAACGCTGATTCTAGCTTTAACATGTATTTTAGTTATACCGATGACACTCAACAAAATCATCAAGTTTGGTTTTTAAATGGTGCTACTGCCTGGAATGAATTTCTAACTGTTAAGAATAGTCAGGTCGCTGGTGTGGCTCTATGGCGTTTAGGAACAGAAGATGACTCCTATTGGAATATCTTTAATCAAAACACTACTGGTGAAACTTTCACTAAAAGCCCTGAATTAAATTCTGTTAATTTTGAAGATGAAAGCGAATTATTTAAATTAAAATATGATCGTGCTCCTGGAAGTCTTCAAATTACCACCGACACTAATGGCTCAATTGATTACGCCATGTATGATAAATTACCTAGTGGTTATGATTTAGTCGCTATTGGCAAACCAATTGCTGATAAAAATCTATTACTAACTTTTGATGATGGTCCTGATGAAATTTGGACACCACAAATTTTAAAAGTTTTAGCAGATAACAATGTTCCCGCTACTTTCTTTTTAGTCGGAGATCAAGCTCAAAAGAATCCTGACGTTGTTAAACAAATGGCTAAAGCTGGTGTTATGTTTGGTAATCATACCTACTTACATCCTGACATTTCTACTATTACTAAGAGTCGTCTAGATTTAGAATTAAACCAGACTCAAAGAATTATTGAATCAGAAACTGGTAAAAGAACTATTTTATTTAGACCACCTTATGACACCGATTCTACACCAAGCACCCCCGAACAATTAAAAGCAATTTCTTCAGTTAATAAATTAGGTTACATTATTGCTGGTGCTAATATAGATGCTGAAGATTGGCAAAGACCTGGTGTTGATACAATTGTAAATAATGTTTTAACTAAAATAAAAAGTTCTAACAACCATGTCATTGTGATGCACGATGCCGGTGGTGATAGAACACAAACCATTGCCGCTTTAAAAATTTTAATTCCGGAATTAAAAAATCAGGGCTATACTTTTACCACTTTTGATAAAGCTGTTGGACTAAGTGCTGATCAAGTAAATCCACCACTATCTGGCGGTGAAATGTTTTTCGTTGATATTACTTCCATCTGGAATTTCTTATTACGTTGGGGTTGGATAATTATTTCTTGGTTATTTATTTTAACAACTTTTATTGCGGCTGGTCGAATTTTATTTTTAGGAGCCATGGTTATTCGTTCGGCTAAAAATTATAAAGCTCGTAAAAGCCAAGCGGTAGTTGAACCAGTTACTATCATTGTTCCCTGTTACAACGAAGAAAAAACAGTCGCCTACACTTTACTAGCTCTACAAAAAAGTACTAAACAAAATTTAGAAATTTTAGTCATTGATGATGGGTCGTCTGACAATACTAGCTTAGAAGTTGAAAAGTTTATTGCAACTGATAATCGTATTCGTTTAATTAGAAAAGAAAATGGTGGCAAATCATCTGCTTTAAATTTAGGTTTCGAAGAAGCTAAGTACGATTTAATTGTCACTATTGATGGTGACACCATCTTGTTGCCAGAAACTGTTGATGAGCTGACTAAGCCTTTCGTCGACCCTAAAGTTGATGCTGTTTGCGGTAACGTAGAAGTTGGTAATGTTAGAAATTTAATCACGGGCTTTCAAGCTCTAGAATATATTACCACCCAAAATTTCGACCGTCGGGCTTTTGATGAACTCAATTGTATTAGTGTAGTACCTGGTGCTACGGGTGCTTGGCGACGTGATAAAGTTTTAGCGGTTGGTGGTTATGGTACTGATACTTTAACTGAGGATGCTGATCTAACTTTAAGACTACTGTCAGCTGGCGGCGTGATTGTTTACGCTCCTGAGGCTCGTAGTCGCACTGAAGCGCCAGAAACGGTTAAAGGTTTAGCTAAACAACGTTTCCGTTGGAGTTACGGCACTTATCAATGTTTATATAAAAATCGTAAAATGTTTTTCCATGGTAGTTTGGGCTGGATTGCTTTGCCTAATATGCTATTCTTCCAAATTATTTTCCCAATCCTATCACCAATTGGCGATTTGGTTTTCTTCTTATCAATTTTCCGTGGTGACTTTGACGCTATTGCGGTTGGTTATTTAATGTTTACCATTATGGATCTTTGCGGTTCTCTACTCGCTTTCACTTTAGAAAAGAGACCCAAAAAATTAATGTGGCTTATTTTTATTCAACGTTTCTTCTACCGTCAATTTATGTATGTCATTACCTATGAATCAATTATCGCCATTATTAAAGGACGACATTATGGTTGGAATAAATTAAACCGAACCGGTAATGCTGGAACTAAAAAATAATTTTTAATTAATAATTTAATTGTGCTATAATTAAAATAATTTAAAAAAAATTATATCCCTATGTTAAAAATCAAATCGACATCAAAGATTCCGACTACCATGAAAGCGGCAGTCGTTGAAAAATTTGGTAAGCCTTTAAAAATCAAACAAATTCCAGTGCCTGAAGTAAAGCCTGGTTTCATTTTGGTTAAGGTAGCAGCTTGCGGTGTTTGTCATACTGACTTACACGCAGCTAATGGTGATTGGCCAGTTAAACCAAGTTTACCTCTAGTTCCTGGACACGAAGGTGTGGGAACCGTAGTCGCTCTTGGTGATGGCGTGACTAATGTTAAAATTGGCGACCGCGTTGGTATGCCATGGCTTTACACTTCTTGCGGCCACTGTGAGCATTGTATGTCTGGCTGGGAAACACTTTGTGAATCTCAACAAATGACTGGCTACACTGTTAACGGTAGCTATGCCGAATATGTACTAGCTGATCCTAATTATGTTGGTATCATTCCTAAGAGTCTTTCTTTTGAACAAGTTGCTCCAATCTTATGTGCGGGTGTAACTGTTTACAAAGGCTTAAAAGAAACCGAAGCTAAACCAGGACAATGGGTTGCCATCTCTGGTATCGGTGGTCTTGGTCACATGGCCGTTCAATATGCTAGAGCAATGGGTCTACGTGTAGTAGCGGTTGATATTTCTGATGATAAATTAAAATTAGCTAAGAAATTAGGAGCTGAAGTAATTATTAACTCTTTAAAGGTTGATGCCGTTAAAGAAGTTAGAAAAGCAACTAATGGTGGTGCTCACGGAATACTTGTCACCGCCGTTTCTACTGATGCCTTTAAGCAAGCCGTAGCGATGTTACGTCGCCGTGGTACGATGGCTTTAGTTGGTTTACCACCTGGAAGCTTCTCTCTATCAATCTTTGATTTAGTTTTAAATCGTAAGACTATTAGAGGTTCAATCGTTGGTACTCGCATGGACTTACAAGAATGTTTAGATATTGCGGGTCGTGGTTTAGTTAAAGCTGATATCAAAATTGATAAACTAGAAAATATTAACACTATTTTCGATAACATGAAGAAGGGTAAAATTACTGGTCGTATCGTGATGAAAATGTAATAAGCAAATCGAACAAAATAAAAAATGGAAGTCGTTAAGGCTTCCATTTTTGTTTGCAGTTTTTTTAAACTAATTCTTTAGCAAATAACTTATAAGAAATAGCATCATAAAAATCTTGCGATCTTAATATGACATTTCTACTTTCAGCTATTGCCTTTTGAACAAAGATTGAATCACGAGAACAAATAATAACTCTATCTAAAAGATTTTTATCAATTTTTTCAAAGACCGATTCCGTATCTAAAATAATCACTGAAAAAATACTTTGATCTGGTATTTCTTCAATATTTGAAGAAATTATAACTTCACCATCTGATAAAATATTATTAATAGTTCTTCTAAAATAATCAGCCAAATTTTGGTCCTGATCAATAATTAAAATTCTAACTTTTGCCATCTCCCTGTTAATTTATAAATTATTAATGTCCTAATTACTCCCACAAACTATAACATATTATGATAATTAAGTCAATAGTAACGTCAAAATAGGCCTTTTTATTTAGTTATTTCCTTTTTAGTTTTTATCTCTTTGAGTTCTTTTTTAAGTTCTAGCATCTTAAGTTCACGACCAATCATCACCGTATTCATCTGTTCAAGCTCTAATACTTTAGTATTTAAATTTTGAGTCCGTTCTTCTACGGTTTTTTCTAGACTAGCTTTTAAGCCTTCGAGTTCGGCCGTACGCTCTTCTACTTTTTTTTCTAAACTACCTCGCTCATCCTGAAGCTCTTTAGTGCGTTCTTCAATTTTAGATTCTAAAATACCATAAGACTCCTTAAGCTCTGAAGTCATTTCATTAAAAGCTAAACCTAACTGACCGATTTCATCTTTGCTTTTTACTTCGACTTGTTTACTTAAATCGCCAGCCGCAATTTGTTTAACTACCTCCACGATTTTATTAAGTGGTATCAACACAATTTTTCTAGTAGAAAAAATCATTAAAATAATAACTAAAGATAAAATAGTTGTTAAAATTATTAATGATGAATAAAGCTGAGATTTAAATAAAATTTCATTTTGACGTTCAATAAACTCAATTCTAACCTTAACTGATAAGAAATCTTGACCGAAACCAACCATTAAGTTGGAATTATTATAAATTCTAAAATGAATCTTTTTAGGAACAATAGTATTACTGCTATCTGAGTTAAATTGAGTAAAATTGTCTAAATCAAATTCTGTTTTTTGATTAAGTAAATTTTCTTTTAAATATTTTTCAATCAACGAACTAATGGTAGCCTGATCAAATATAGAAGTTAAACTAGGATTGTTATAATTTTCCAAAAACTGTTTATTTTCAGTATTAACAATCACTACATTCTGACCTTCTGGGTCAGTTTTCTGAATAAAGTTCAAAATAGTTTGAGTGGTATTAGGATTACTCTCGGCTAAATTAACTTCCGCATCTAAATTAGAAAAAAATAAACTAGAATTATTTTCAAACGACTCCCGACCTAATTCCAAAAACTCTTCTTTAAATAACTTTAAATTATCTGCCTGACTTTTTTGCAAAGCGACAATAGAATTAGCCGTGAAAGCAGCGGAAACCATTAAAAAGCTAAGTACTAGTAAAAGAGTAAGTTTTCGATTAATATTCACAAATTTATTATTATTTATCTAATTTTTTGTTCCGCTAAACCAGCAACTAAATCAACGTTAGAACTATCAATCAAACCAACGCCAGTATTAATATACAAACCAGCAAAACCATACTTCTTAGTTAAACAAGCTTGTAAGACTGGTAAATAGCCTTGAAGATAAGGTTGTTGATCAAGCACTAAGCCAACATAATTATCTTTAATACCGGCTACGGTGCCAACCGATAAATCAAATCCGGCAACAATTAGTTCACCAGGATTTTTACCTAAATTTTTAAGATGAGTTGCAATTGAAGCAGTTAATTGTCCGTGATCAGTAATAATTACTTTGGTATTTGGATAAGCAATTAAAGCATCAGCGATCATCTTTTGAGCAGCAGTGGAATTGGCATCCTTTTCAACCTCTAGCGGCATTGCTATTTCATGAACAACTAATTTAGTATTCTTAAGACCATCGATTTCCCCTTTAGTTCTTTCATAACGACTAGGGTTTAAAGCTGGGTTTACGCCGAACACAATAGCTTCAGTGCCTTCTTTAACATTATATTTACGAACGGTAGCGTTAGCCACCATCAAACCAGAATCATAAACAGCTTGGCCAACATAGCCAAAGCCCTGACTGGCGTATTTAGTTCTGATATCTGTTAAATCAACATTTTGAGAGGTGACAATAATATTTTTTCGTTCAGCCTCATCAATCAAGGAGCTTAAAGCTTTAGTGCCTGGATGACCCATTACGGCAATAGCATCTGGAGCTTGAGAAATTGCATCAATAAATTGACTAACCATAGTGCTGGAATTCCAATCGGAATAAACATATTGCACTTTGGCACCTAAATCCGACTCAGCCGCTTTAGCACCACCAGCGACGACACTAGCAAAACTATCATTCTCATTACCACCAGTAAAGAAAACTACGTTAACACCGCTACACATTTTACTATCACTAGAGACAACTTGCTTAATGGCATTTTTAGAAACATACCAATAAGTAAGTGCTACGGAAATGGCAATAGCTACTACTCCAATAGGAATAATAAGTTTCCACAAACTTTTGCTTTGAGATTGAACAGTTGGATTTAGATTGTCCATATTGTTAATAATTTTTTATATCTATTATTAGTATATTATACCATCTAAAAAATTTATACTCCAATTTTAAGCTTAACATTTTTCATCACAGAAGCTCTCATTTGGTTCACCTAAAATACTATAAATATTACTACCAGGCTTATAAATGATTAAATCATCAGCATTCATTTCCCAATTTTTCTGAATCACATCAATAATTCGCCAAGATTCTAAAACTTCTTCTCCAGAAGCAAATAAACTATGATCAGAATTAATGGCATTAAATAAAACTTGCTCGTAAGCCTCTGGAAATGAATCGTAATGTTCGCCAAACGCAAACTTTAAAGGATGTTTATCAACTTGATAATCATAACCTGGTTTTTTTGACCACAAACATAAATCAACGCCTTCATTTGGTTGCAATCTTAAAACTAATTGATTAGCCTCATAACTCTTATCTTTTTTATAAGATATCTTAACGCCAATGAATTTATCATCCAAAGATTTTCCCGTAGTTAAAATTATTGGCACCCCTTCCCACTTAGAGTCAGTTGATTCTAATTTTACAGATACAAAAGTTTCAACTGTACTACCAATATTATTTACTTCTTCTTGATAACCAAGATATTGTCCTCGAGTAACATCAGTCTCGTTTGCTAATTTTAAAGACCGTAGGGCCTCCAAACGTCTACCAGGAACATCCGCCAAACTTCTATCATCTGGTAAATCCATTAGAACTAAGGCTGCCAGTTGTAATAAATGACTTTGAACCAGGTCTCTTAAAGCACCTGTTTGCTCATAAAAAACACTTCGGCCTTCAATACCGATTGATTCTTGAGCAACAATTTCAATTTTTTCAATAAAATTTTTATTCCACGTTTGCTTAAACAAAGAATTATTTTGAGCGGTCTCTTTAGCTAAGTAATGATCGATGCGATAAATTTGATTAGACTCAAAATGTAAATTAATTTCTGCTGTCAGTTCCTGAGCACTAGCCAAATCAACACCAAAAGGTTTTTCTAGTAATAACTTAGTGTCTTTAACTTTAGAAAGACCAGACAAACCTAGTTGTTCAATAATTGGTCTAGAAATTTGTGGCGGTACTGAAAGATAAAACAGTCTTTGAGCTGGTTCGCCAAAATCTAATTCTATCTTTAATAAATGTTCTGCCAATTTAAGATAGTCATCAGTTTCTGTTAAACCCATTTCAAATAACTCCAAATTATTTTTTATAATATCAGGATTTTTTGTTTTAACTAATAAATCGGAAATATCCGTATTTATTTTTCTAGTCACACCGACTATCTTAAATTTATCAGGCAGTCTGCCAGCTTCAGCGATTTTAGAAATAGCTGGTAGTAATTTTCTTTTAGATAAATCTCCGGATATGCCAACAATCACAATGATAGTGGCTTGATTATTTTTTTCCATATATTTAAGTGATTCTATTTTTTAATATACCCCAGGGGGGTGTATATATAATATGCCTATCGCTAAACAATGTCAATTAAAAACAAGGTTTTTAACCTTGTTTTTAGCACAACTACGCATCTTCAAAATTATCATTAAACTGACTATTATATAAAGAGGCATAAAAACCTTTTTGACTGAGTAATTCGTTGTGCGTTCCCTGTTCAACAATATTACCATCGTTCATAACCAGAATTAAATCAGCTTCACGAATTGTTGATAAACGATGAGCGATAACAAAGCTAGTTTTACCAGCCATTAAATTATCCATGGCTTTTTGAATTAAGAATTCTGTTCTAGTATCAACCGAACTAGTAGCTTCATCTAAAATTAACATCGGTGTTTTAGCCAACATCGCTCTCGCAATAGTTAGTAATTGTTTTTCACCTTGAGAAATATTATCAGCTTCTTCATTTAATTCTAAGTCATAACCCTGAGGTAAAGCTTTAATAAAATGATCAGCATGAGCCGCTTTAGCCGCTTCAATTATTTCTTCATTAGTAGCACCTGGCTTACCATAACTAATATTCTCGCGAATAGTGCCATTAAATAACCAGGTATCTTGTAAAACCATACCAAACATTTTTCGAACTTCACTTCTTTTTATATCCCGAATATCAATGCCATCAATTTTAATTGAGCCTTGATTAATATCATAAAAACGCATCAATAAATTTACAATCGTAGTTTTTCCGGCTCCAGTAGGACCAACGATAGCAATCTTCTGCCCAGGTTTAATGGAAGCATTAAAGTTTTTAATAATATCCTTATCTTTGCTGTAACCAAAGACTACATTAGTAAATTCTACTGCCCCTTTACCACTAGGCATAATAAATTTTTTATCAGTTTCGTTTGACTCTTCTTCTTCGTCTAAAAATTCAAAGACTCGTTCAGCAGCGGCAGCGGTTGATTGCATTACATTGGCAATATTAGCAGTTTGAATAATTGGTTGATTAAATTGATTAACATATTGAATAAAAGCCTGAATATCACCAATTTGAATCACGCCCCTAAGAGCCAACCAAGCACCAACGACAGAAATACCAACAAAACCAAGATTACCAACAAAAGTCATAATTGGCATCATAAGACCGGATAAGAACTGAGACTTCCAGGCACTATTATAAAGTTTGGCATTAATATTTTTAAACTTCTGAACTGAACGTTCTTCCCCGTTAAAAATTCGCATCACATTATGACCAGCATACATTTCCTCAACGTGACCATTAATTTCACCCAACGAATCTTGTTGTTCTTTAAAATAATGTTGAGATTTTTTAACAATAAATCCAATTAAAACAAAACTAAGTGGCACTAAGATTATAGACACTAAAGTTAGTTGCCACGAAATATAAAACATGATAATCAAGATACCAATAATCAGTGTGAGTGAAGTCAAAATTTGCGTTAAACTCTGATTTAAAGTCTGACTAACAGTATCAACATCATTAGTAACACGAGATAAAACTTCACCAAAAGTTCTTTTATCAAAATAAGACAATGGTAAACGATTAATTTTTTCCGAAATATCACGGCGGAATCTATAAGTAATTTTTTGAGTGACACCGGTCATGATAAAACCTTGAATATAACTAAATAAAGCACTCAAGATATAAAGTACTAATAATTCTAAGGCAAAAAATTCTAATTTAGAAAAATTAATCTGCGGTCTTAAAGCTGGCGTATCAATAAAATTATGGCCATATGAATTCATTCGAATCAAATCGCCGATAATCTGATTGGTCATGTTACCTAAAATCTTCGGACTAAAAATAGCAAATAAAGTACTGGCCACTGCAAAAATAAAAACTAAAATTATCTTTCCCCAAAAAGGTTTAAGATAAACAACTAATTTTTTCATGGTCACGGAAAAGTTTTTAGGCTTCTCTACCAAACCCATGCCAGGACGACTACCGGGTCCCATTGGCATCGGATTTTTTACTTGTTTAATACCAGTATCTAATTGTGTTTTATCATTTTTCATACTACAAAGCAGTTAATTCTTTTTCTGATAATTGAGAATAAGCTATTTCCTTATACACATCACAATCTTTAAATAATTGTTTATGAGAACCAATGCCCACAATTTTACCATTATCTAAAACGATGATTTTTTCAGCATTTAAAATAGTAGAAATTCTTTGAGCAACAATTAAAACTGTTTTATCTTTACTCTTAGTTTTTAAGGCTTGTCGTAAAGCAGCATCAGTTTTAAAATCCAGTGCCGAAAAACTATCATCGAAAATATATATTTCTGGGTTCTTAACAATTGCCCGAGCAATTGATAATCTTTGTTTTTGACCACCAGAGATATTAGCACCACCTTGAGCAATTGGGTCTTCAAATTTAGCTTCTAAATTTTTAATAAATTCTTCCGCCTGAGAAATTTCCGCCGCATTTAAAACCTCATCCTCACTTGCTTCTGGTGCTCCATATTTAATATTAGAACTAACAGTTCCTGAAAATAAAACCCCCTTTTGTGGCACATAACCAATCTTCTGATATAAATCACTTAAATTATAATCACGAACATCAACGCCATCAATTAAAATTAAACCGGAACTAACATCGTAAAATCTTGGTACTAAATTAATTAAAGTAGATTTTCCAGAACCAGTTGAACCAATGAAGGCGGTGGTTTCTCCAGGTTTGGCGATGAAAGAAATATTTTCTAAAACTGGCGTACTAGCTCCAGGGTAAGTAAAAGTTACGTCTTTAAACTCAACTACGCCATTACCAGAATTTTTTAAAGAGTTAGCTATTTTAGGATTCTTAATAGTTGGTTCGGTTTCGATTACTTCACTAATACGTTCCGCTGAAACTGAGGCTCGCGGTATCATAATGAAGACAACGGAAATCATTAAGAAAGACATAATCACCTGCATCGCATATTGCATAAAGGCAATCATATTACCGATTTCTAAACCACCTGAATTAATTAAGTGAGCTCCCATCCAAACCACCGCCACTGAAGTAAGGTTCATAATTAACATCATTGATGGCTGCATAATTACCATTAGACGATTTACAAATAAATTAGCTGAAGTTAAATCAAGATTAGCTTGTTCAAATTTTTCTTCTTCAATTTTTTCATTGCTAAAAGCTCGAATAACCCGAAGGCCAGTTAAATTTTCTCTAGTAACTAAATTGAGGCGATCAACTAATTTCTGTAAAATTTTGAACTTAGGCAAAGCAACGCTAAACATTACTGAAATAATACTAAGTAAAACAATAACCGCTAAAGCAATAATCCAAGATAATGACGGAGCTAAGTGATAAGCCTTAACAATAGCCCACAATCCCATAATTGGTGCCTGTAAGACCATTCTTAATAAGAAAACCATTACCGTTTGAATCTGCTGAATATCATTAGTAGAACGAGTAATTAAAGAGGCGGTTGAAAATTTATTAAACTCCACCATTGAAAAACTTTCGACACGAGCAAAAACTTTATTACGGACATCGCGACTAAAACTAGCCGATATTTTAGATGATAAATATCCCACACCAATAGTACAAGCCGCACCCACTAAAGCAATTAAAAGCATTAGGAGCCCGTTATAAAAAATCAAACTATTATTAGATTTTATAATGCCGTCATTTATAATCTTGGCCATGTAATCTGGCAACTCCAAAGTTGAGGCTACTGTACCAAAAATCAAAATAACCATGAGCATTATTTTGAGAGTATAAGGTTTTAAATATTTAAAAAGTTTTAACATATTAATTAATCTTTAAAATAATCTTCAATAATATCAAGCAGAGCTTCATAGCCATTTGGTTTCATAACTTCAATGAAATTATCATGTTGATGGGATTTATTGTTTATACCAGCATCCCAAATTTGATATTTCTCAAGGAATTTTTCATAACTCAGAAGTTGACCATTAAAATAAGCAGCTGATTTAAAAGTCTTAAAAGCTTCTTCCATATTACCACCATTAGCAATAATCCACGCCTCAACACCGCCACCACCAAAACCACCATGCTTCCCTCTCTTGTAAGCATTCTTATTTTTTAATAACTCCTTAGTTAAAATCATATTAGCTAAAGTCTGTTCGTAGGCAACAAGTCCATAATTATTTTTTATATAATTTAACTTGTCAGAAATAGTATCGTGGGTGCTGTATTCATCTAAGACAGCTCGACTAAAAAGACAGATATCTAAATCAAAAGGTTTTTCTATTGGATAATTACCGATAGCTTTGACTCCTTTAACTCTAAGCTGATAATAAACTTCGTCTTCTTGATAAAAAATTTCGCTATCAAAACTTAGAATATTTTCAATAGCCAGCGCGATTTCAGTAACTCTAGAAAAATCTTTCGCTTCTAGTTTTAAACTAAAATCTAAATCAAAATTTTCACGAACATTGGTTTGTCTCTTAGTGGAACCAATATCCAGTAAACTGCTGGAGTCAACTTTTAAACTTGATAGAACTTCCTTAAAAGAATTTGATACAACTTCACTTAATTGAGTAACGTATTTATTATTATCAGAAATTTCGCTTATTAAACTAGTTATTCTTGAATAATATTTGTCAGTACTAATTGTTGGTTTAAAAATTAATTCCTGCTGACTAAATTTTTCTAAACCAGCAAAAGCTTTAGAATACTCATTGTACATTTCTAAACTAAAAATTAGTTCGCCAGACTCACTGATAACTGGTAAATAAAAACCATTTTGAGCAATCTCTACAAACAACTGCTCTAACTCCCTAGCTTTGGTTAAGATTATTCGATCTCTAACAATTAAAAACTTAATATCGGTACTCGAGAAACCAGTTCTAAGTTCATAATAATCACCTATAGTTTTTAAATGCTGATCTTTATTATTTCTCAAAACTAGCAATACCTCGCCATGACTCGATTGTGTTTTACTAAGACTAATATGAAACGGAATATCATTAAAATCAGAACTTTCTCCTAATAATTCTTTAGCTAAACAACCATTTCGCAAAATACTTTGAATATTTTTCAAGTTTACTGCTTTTATTAAATTATCTGTTTCTATTTTTAAATTATCACTTAAAATGTTTTCTCTAACTGATTTATCTATTCTAATTAAATCTTGATAAATATCATCATTAGCTCCATACAACACCTTAAAGGCGCCGTATATCTTTTCTGACAACGAAATATTACCAACAAAGATAGTCTCTATTTGCTTATAATCTTCAAGTGGTTGTTTGGATTCTAATAGCTGAGTTAGTAAAGGAATTTTTAAAAACTTAATATCATAAACCGATGAATCATTAATTAGACAAAAAATATCTAAATAAATTTTTAGCTTATCTAATGAGAGCAAAGATATTTTTTTACTATTTGTGATAACGAATTCTTGAATTTCAGGAACATCTAAATAATTTTTAAATACCTCGAATAAATCTTCAGATAAAAGATCCTTAATAGTTTGACTAGAGACTGCCGGAAGAATACGATTAGCACTATCTTTAGACCAGTATCCAATTAATTGCAATAGTTCCAATATTTTTGCTGGACCAGCTTTATATAGTTCTACTGCTGGACCAACTAATTTCATATCAAAATTAAATGGAACTTTACTTCTACCAGCAATTACCAAACCGGGGGTACTCAAAAATTCCGTAACTCTTACTTTTAAACTTTTGCGTACCAAATTATTAACGCGATCAATTTCAGCAAACTGACGTAAAACAATAAATTTATTGACGTAATTATGTCCGTTGGCTTCTAAATAATTTATGAATCCCAAAAATTGCTTACATTCTTTTACACCCATTAATCTTAGCTCCGCTAAACGAACAATATCTCTATAAGTTAATTTATGAGTTTTTAAATACTGTTCCTGAGTTTGAGAAATTATAGGAACACAGTTTAATTTAGGTTTTGTCTTAAGTTCAATAATATTTAAACTAGAAAT
>Ga0302208_10000789_pt1 | contig 14269 bp, 7 predicted proteins | sample II_Fen_E2_3_FD_194577 | JGI IMG/M metagenome (GOLD analysis project Ga0302208, IMG submission 194577) | Peat permafrost microbial communities from Stordalen Mire near Abisko, Sweden - II_Fen_E2_3 | ecosystem: Environmental > Terrestrial > Soil > Wetlands > Permafrost | place: Sweden: Abisko...
AAAAACCCACTTATGTGAGTGCCGAACAGTTGGCTATGCTGCTGAAAAGTATGCAGGGTAAGAATGTGGATCGTATTGAAATCATGGAGAATCCACCAGCACGTTATGATGCTGAAGGAAACTCCGGGATTATTAATATTAAAACGAAACACAACAAAGCACCCGGTTTTAACGGGAGTGTTAATGGAGGGTTGGGTTATACCAGTAAGCTACGCGAAAATGCAGGCATTGACTTGAATATGAATTTTGGGAAACTAAATCTGTATGGAAACTTTTCGTACAGTGATTGGCGAGGATGGAACTCAATGGCTGCAACACGCCGTTTTACGACAACCAGTATGGCCGGATCATATCAATTAATTACGAATAGAGGCGATTATGATGGCAGAGGCTACAATTACAAAGCAGGGGCGGATTACTTTATCACTAAAAATCATGTTCTTAGCGTGATGTTTCGGGGTAATTCAGGTTCGAATACCTATACCAGCAACAGCAATACTTTATTTACCGATGCAACAAGGAAAGTAGATTCTACTCTGAATATGAAAACAAATTATCCCAATAACTGGAATAGCAAAACGTATAACCTAAATTATAAGTGGAATATCGATACAACAGGAACTTCCATAACAGTGGATGCCGATTATGCCCGTTTTTATTCGAGTGTGAACAGTGATCAACATGTGACCTATTACGATGCATTGGGTAATTTGTTGAACAAAAACTCAACGTTGAATACGAATCAGGGTGCAGATATCGATATATTGACAGCCAAGATTGATTATGTCCATCCAATTAATAAAACTGTAAGTTTAGAAGCCGGATTGAAAAGCAGTTTTGTTACCAATGATAGTCAGTTTGATATGACCGGCTTTGCCATTCAAAACGATCATTTTATTTATAAAGAAAACATTCAGGCAGCTTACCTAAACGGCAGTGCCAAATTCAAAAAAACAAGCCTGCAGTTAGGCCTTCGGTTGGAGAATACCAATTCAACCGGAAATTCGGTAACCATTAACCAAGTGGACACAAAATCATATTTGCAACTTTTCCCATCATTCTTTGCGCAGCAAACGCTGGATGCCAATAATACTATCAATTTCAGGTACAGTTACCGGATTGGCCGTCCGAATTATAATATACTAAATCCATTCAGATCGATGGTTGATCCCTACACCTACAATCAGGGAAATCCATTGTTGAGTCCTCAATTTACGCATTCTTCAAGCCTAAGCCATAATTACAAAGGGATTTTAATTACCAGTATTGGTTATAATTATACCAAGGATCTGTTTTCCGAAGTGCTTTATCAAAATGATGTGACGAAAACAATCTATCAAACAATGGAGAATCTGAAAAATTCCATTGATTGGAATGCCTCCGAAACGGCACAGCTTCAACCTGCGAAATGGTGGAGGGTGAATGGTACAATTGCCGGGATGTATAAAGAAGTAAATTCTAATTTAGATGGTGCTGTACAATTCAAGCGGTGGGGTTATAGTGGCAATCTCAGTACAAATTTCACCCTTCCATGTCAGGTCGAAATGGAGTTCAGCGGTTATTATTCTTCCGAACAACTGATCGGGAATTTTATTATTAAGCCCCAATATACGGTTGACCTAGGCTTCCAACGAAAAGTGCTGAATGATAAGGGAGTCTTGAAACTCTCCCTCAATGATGTTTTCAATACAGGGGGTTCAGGTGCTTATTCCAAATACAACAATATTGATCTTGTTGTGAAAAATAAATACGATTCCCGCAAGCTGAATATCTCATTTAGTTATCGTTTCGGAAAAGATAATTTCTCAACACGGGCCAACCGTTCCACAGCTTCGAGTGAAGAGCAAAGCCGAAGTTCTAAATGAATGTAATCTATACTAAGTAACAGAAACCAAATAATGTCGTATTATTTAAATTTAAATAAGGGAATAAGGTTTAGATTTTTTTGCTTAATACTTCTACTAAGGGCTTAAAAACAAAAATATGGTACATTCCGGTTTATCGGAAAGGTTTTTAATTTAAATCCCTTATATAGAATTAAACCCTTCGCAGAAAACTAATCTACCTCATATAAAAGCCCTTATTTCCTTCATTAGAAAAGCTGTTTAGTGGTTATTTCCAGAAATAAAATAGGACAATATATTGTTCCAATTACTGATCATCAACAAAACAAATAAATATAGTAACTAAAAAAATGAACTTATGAACACAAAAAAAATTGCATTTCCGGTAATCCTTTCATTTCTGTTATTCTTAAATACATCCTGTTTTCTGGATTTGAATGCAATCTCCGGAAGCGGAAGTCTGGTTACTCAAGACCGCCAGGCAACCAATTTTACTTCTATTGAACTGCAAACGGCTTCGGATGTAGAAATCGTAAAAGGAAATACATTTCATGTCAGTGTTTCTGACTACGAAAATCTGATTCAATACTTAACCGTTGAAGTGGTAGACAACCGATTGATTATTAAAAAGAAACCAACCAATATCAGTCTGGTCAATTCGAAAGCTAAAGTAGTAGTTACCCTGCCTGATCCGCTCTACTCGCTTAAGCTGACAGGAAGCGGTACTATGCAGGTGAACTCAGCGTTTAATAACCTGAAGTACCTGTTACTAACAGGTAGCGGCAAAATTGATTTAAAGACTAGTTGCCGGCTGGATAGACTCGAAGCTACGATTTCAGGAAGTGGAAATATTCAGGGTATTGGATCGATTCAGGATTTGCACACTAAAATATCAGGCAGTGGTAACATAGTATTTTCAGACATGAAAGCAAAGACAGCCAGTTGTACCTTGACGGGGAGTGGAAGCATGTACGTATACGTCGAAGACAATCTGGAAGCATTCCTTTCCGGATCGGGTAATATCATTTATTCCGGATCGCCCGTTGTGCATTCAAACCGCTCGGGAAGCGGACACATCTCTAAGAAACAGGCCTGGTAATCCATGGATTCCAACAAGAGTAAATCTTCATCCTGTTGGGTTGAAAACATGGGAAACAACCCCCAATGGTTCATTTGATCTGACTTAAGTCACCTCCAGCGTCTGTTTGGTAAGAATACCCCGCTAAAAAGCAAGAAACTCTCAAAGGTTCTATGAACACTTTGAGAGTTTCTTGCTTAAAAAACGGTAACTTTGCACTCAGTTTTTTTAAGGATAAAATGATATGAAAACAAAGATTGTAATTGTAGGGCTCGGTGGAGTAGGAGGGTTTTATGGTGGATTGCTGGCAAAACGGTATGCGGATGACCCGTCTATGGAAATCTATTTTGTAGCCCGGGGAGCACACCTGAAAAAAGTACAGGAAAACGGGTTGAAAGTAATTACCGAGACCGGGTCGTTTATAGCGAAACCAACTCTTGCTACGGACAATGTGTCAGAAATCGGGATTGCCGATTATGTGATTCTGGCAACGAAGAGTTATGATTTAGATGCCACCGTGTTGCAGATAAGGCCATGTGTTGGTCAAAATACCGTCATTCTGCCCTTATTGAATGGAATTGACAACTCTACCCGGATTCGTGCTTTACTGCCCGGTATTGAAGTGTGGAATGGATGCGCATATATTGTGGCCCGGTTGAATGAACCCGGGGTAGTGGAAAGCTCGGGAAACCTGCACCGGTTTAATTTCGGCTACGAAAATAAAACCAGTGAAAGATTGATTGCCTTCGAGAAGCTCTTGAAAGATGCCGGTATTGATGCCACTTTTTATGAAAATATATTGTCGGTCATCTGGACTAAATTCTTCTTTATTTCTGCTACCGCCTCCCTTACCTCCTATTTCAATGTGAGCTTTGGGGCGCTATTGACTGATGAAACCCGAAAAACAACTTTAATTAATTTGTTAGAAGAATTACTATTAGTAGCCAATTCCGAAGGTGCTTCAATTGACAGGAGTGTTATCACGAAGGTTATTCGGCAATTGGAAAAACTACCCTTTGAAACTACGGCTTCCATGCACAGTGATTTTATAGCAGGGAAAAATGCAGAAGTGGATACTCTAACCGGAATAGTTGTAAAGCTGGGTAAAAAGCATGGCATTGCCACCCCGGTATATGAAAAGGTGTACAATGAGTTAAGTTCACGAATGAAGTAGTAAGTTTGTTATAAATTGGTCATATAAACCTCATAGTTAGTTGAAATTGATTAATTTTACGGTTGAATAAAAAAATAAATTTAATTTAGAAACCAACCATATGGATCATTTTAATTACGGGGTTGTAGGAAATTGCCGTTCAGCAGCGTTAATATCCGATAAAGGCAGCATTGACTGGTTTTGTTTCCCTGACTTTGATTCCCCTTCCATCTTTGCCAAAATACTGGATGAAGACAAAGGGGGATGTTTTGCTATTTTGGTAGACGATCACTATACAGTTACTCAAAAATACATAGAACATACCAATATCCTTTCGACATCCTTTAGTTCCATCGAAGGTGCTTTTGAGGTCCTTGACTTCATGCCATTATATCGGATAGACCAACAAAACGATTATTTCCAGCCTCCTGAAATTTCCCGTCTCATCAGGTTAAAAAGCGGGAACCCGCGTTTCCGCATAGACTACCGTCCAGCACTGAATTATGCCAGGGAAGAAGTGTATCATCGAAATGAAACTACTTATGTAAAAACATTCTCAGTTCAAAATGAACAGGATACGATTTATCTGTATTCAGGTATGGACTTCGAAAAAATATTAAAAGGAGAAGAGTTTGTGTTGATTCATGATGAGTTTTTATTATTATCAAATAATGAAAAAATCGTCCGGGTTGATCAGAATCGGGTGGAACTCGAATACCAACGAACCCGGGTTTACTGGATGAACTGGTCGAACCGATCCAAAAAGTACACTCTTTATAATGACATCATTGAACGGAGTATGCTGGTATTGAAGTTAATGTCCTATTCACGCTCCGGGGCAGTTCTGGCAGCTTTAACCACCAGTATCCCCGAATCGATAGGTGAAACACGAAACTGGGATTACAGGTTTTGTTGGCTTCGTGATGCTTCCATGTCGATCGAAACACTGCTCTTGGTAGGCCATCAGGGGACCGCAAAGCGCTTTATGACATTTATAAAGAATATCCTGAAGAAGAAATCAGATACCTTTCAGATCATGTACGGTATTCGTGGAGAACGAATACTTACAGAAGAAGAATTACCACATTTAAGAGGGTATAAAGATTCCCTTCCAGTACGGGTAGGGAATGATGCTTACCACCAAAAACAAAACGATTCGTTTGGGTATTTGATGGATGTCATTTATCAATATTACCGTTATTTCCCCGGAACCCTGGATGAAATAGAAGATATGTTTGAAGTGGTGAAGAACATGGTGAAAACAGTGATGGATGATTGGAAAAAACCGGATAAAAGTATCTGGGAAATTCGTGGTCCTGAAAAACATTTTGTTTTTTCTAAAATCATGTGCTGGGTTGCAATGGATAGAGCAGTCAGTATTGCGAAACTGCTTTATAAAGAAGAGTCTGCACAGGAGTGGCTGAAAACTGCTGAGTTGATAAAAGAAGATGTGTTAACAAAAGGTTGGAAAGAAGAGATTCAAAGTTTTTCACAGACCTATGAAAATACAGAATTGGATTCTTCGTTGTTATTGATGGAGGCGTATGGTTTTATAACCCCTGAGGATGAGCGTTACCGAAAGACGGTTGAAGCTGTCTATCGTTCCTTACGATATAAAGGGTTGATGTTTCGCTATAATACTACCGATGATTTTGGTGTCCCTTCCTCCGCCTTTACGATTTGCACCTTTTGGATGATCCGTGCTTTATTTGTAATTGACCGCCAGGAGGAAGCACGTGTCATGTTCGAAGAGATGATCAGTTATTCTAATAACCTGGGTTTGTTTAGCGAAGATCTTGATTTTGAAACAAAGAATCAATTGGGTAATTTCCCTCAAGCCTATTCGCATTTAGCATTAATAAATACTGCACGTCTGTTTGCAGATGCAGAAGAATTATCCCGATTTATCAAACCCTGATAATTTCAAAACAGCAAAGAGGACTTCCGGTTATCCGAAAGTCCTCTTTGCTGTATCTACTAAATTCTATCCTATAATCAAATAGTAATTCCTGGATTCAATTAGTTGAAACTGAACAGGTGGATCTATTCTTTATCCAACCGTTTTAGAAATGGTATTACACTTGTCTGGTTCCGTAAATTATAACGGGCAATTTCAGAAATAGTACCTATTTTGATCGTGTATGCCTCATTGGGCAATTCACGGAAAGTATCCTCATCAGTAGTATCATCTCCCATTGCGAGAATAAAATCAAAGGTTTTATTCTTTAATATCCTTTTAACTTCGGAGCCTTTGGTATGATAAGGTGATTTTATTTCTACCACTTTATTTCCCCGCATGATTTGTAAGTTTTGTCTAGTACATGGAGCAATCAGTGCCATCAGGAGCTGCTGTTCGCGTAAGGTTGCCAGCCAGCCGTCAACATTCCGGTAATGCCACACCAATGTGGTATCTTTTATTTCCATTTTGGACCTTGGAGTTCTATCCACAAATGATTGGAGTATCGAAATTATCTCATCATCCCAGGGTTGGTTTAAAGGAAGGTTTTTATGCCAGACGCCATCTTCTTTGTACGAGGCGCCGTGTTCGGCAGCCAGGGTCAGTGGTAATTTATGAAACCATTTTTCCAGTGTAAGCTGATCTCTTCCGCTACTGATGACTACTTTGTTTTTGGGGTTGTTGGACAGTTTCTCCAATAAATTCATTAGCTCCTTGGTAGGAACTGCTTCTTCCGGGCGGCTTCTGAATGGAGCTAATGTACCATCATAATCTAAAATGAATAAACTTTTGCTGGCAGATTGATATGCTTTCTGAATCTTTAGGAAAGTTTCATCATCAAGACGCTCTGTGTTTAATTCGTCGTTCTTTTGTTTTATAACCTGTAATTCAGTTACAAAGTCATTAGCCCATTTGTTTACAGTATGTTTAGATACAATTTTCTGCATCAAAGCCAGATTCTTCAACTGTTCTGCTTCAGGCATTTCGAGTGCTTCCAGTATAGCACGTTCAATTTCTTCAATATCATTCGGATTTACAATAATGGCATCTGTCAACTCAATAGCTGCACCGGCCATTTCGCTTAGAATCAATACTCCCGGAGTATCTCTTTTTGCTGCAATATATTCTTTTGCTACCAGATTCATTCCATCACGAAGCGGAGTTATTAATGCAATATCAGCGATATGGTACATGGCAACCAGTTCCTCAAAATCAAAACTATGATAGAAATAGTAGACAGGAGTCCAGTTAATGGTAGAATACATGCCATTAATGTGACCAATCATTTCGTCAATTTTAGTTTTTAAATCTGCATACCGGTCGACTTTATCCCTGGATGGGACAATAATCATGGCCATTGATACCTTCTCTTTGTATTCGGGATGTTTTTCAAGAAAGAGAGCAAATCCTTTAAGCCGGTGAATAATCCCTTTGCTGTAATCCAGCCTGTCAACCGATAATATAAGTTTGTGCGAGCCAAAGCTATTCTTAAGTTCAAGTGCTTTTTGTTGAACCTGAGGCAATATGGCAGTGTCATAGTAAAGGGAATAGTTTATGCCCATTGGAAAAGAATCAACAAAAGCGATCCTGTTGTCCAGTGATACCTGATCAAGCTTGAAGTGGAGGTCCAGTACTCTTTCGCAGGCACTCACAAAGTGCCTCATGTAATCGTAGGTGTGAAAACCGATTAAATCGGCACCTAACAAGCCTTTTAAAAGTTCGTTTCTTTCAGGTAATACCCTGAAAAGTTCATATGAAGGAAACGGTATATGATGAAAATATCCGATACTGATTCCAGGCACTGCTTTTCGCAACAATTGAGGCAGTAACATTAACTGATAATCCTGCACCCATACAATGTCGCCCGGTTCAATAAGAGGGATTGCTGCCTGGCAAAACATTTCATTCACTTCTTTGTAGGCTTCCCAATATTTGTTTTCATACTCCACAAATGCATAAAAATAATGGCAGAGTGGCCATAATGTATTATTACTATACCCTTCATAATAATTCTGGATGTGTTCAGCCGTTAAAAATACCGGATGAAACTTGAAAGTGTCCAGATGCTTTGTAATTTCAGTTTGCTCATCAGTGGTCTCTGCAAAAGCACCCGGCCAACCGACCCAATGCTTTTCAAGGTCCATCTCCAGTGAATCAAGACCGGTAGTAAGGCCGCCTTCACTACGTGAAAATTCAAATTGGCCATTCTCCAATTTGTTGGCTTTTAATGGTAATCGGTTTGAAATGATGATCAGTTTCATTGGAGTTGTATTTATTTGATATTCTGCAATTTAAAATTCTATTATTACAAAAATACGTTTTTTTACTGAGGCAAACTAATCTGTGCTCATTATTAAATGATTCTACATAAGATTTAAATCCAGTCAGTTTTAATAAAAGGATAGATTTCCTGAACCTACTATTTGTAAATTTTGTATTTAGTTGATAATTACTCAATTGATTTTAAACTAAAAAAGTAGAAACTCATCTAAATGAATGTCTACTTTCATCAAAAGCAATGAATGTTTGCAAATTACGATTCAATAATTTTTATTTCTGAAGTAACAGCGATGGCCATTTTAAATAAAGCTTCCACTCCGCAATAAGTATCTTCGGACATCTTTATTGCCTTTTCAATTTTATCAAGAGGCAGGTTCTTTCCGGTAAACTTATAGATAACGTGCATTTTTGTATATCTTTTTGGATGTTCGTCAGCCACATCACCTTGTACTTCCAGGCTGAATTTCTCAATATCTACTCGCATTTTTTTTAAGATAGTTACCACGTCCATTCCCGTACAGCCACTTAGAGCCACCAATAAAAGCTTTTTGGGGCTGGAACCCAGATTGTGTCCACCTCCGTCTAAATTTGCATCCATGGTTACCTTATGGCCGTTTACGTCTGCTTCAAAGGCCATATCACCTTTCCATTCTGTTTTGATTACGTGTTTGTCTGACATTCTAATTTGTTTATAAGTTTATGGATTGAAAGGTGGAATTTAATTATATTAAAATAACGCATTACCTTTGGACATTGTTTTTATTTGATTTAAATAATTCACCAATTATAAGTACTTTTGGGGCTTGTTATAAAAGAAAAATCAAAAACTATTAGAATCACTTTTCCATGAAAAAACTAATATTCACTTTCTTGATTTCAATACTTATGTTACCAATATGTGCTCAAAAAAGCAATTACCGCCTGTTAATAGGAACTTATACAAGTGCTGGAAAGAGCCAGGGAATCTACTTGTATGATGTTGATATGCAGAAAGGTGAGTTTGCTCAAAAATCTGTAACGACAGGTGTTTCAAATCCGAGTTTTCTGGCTATTACCCCGGATAAAAAATTTGTATATTCTGTATGTGAAAGCACCAATGGCAGCGCTGCCTATGCATTCACATTGAATGAAGAAACTGCAAAACTGACCTTTTTAAACTCTTCCCTGACAAAGAGTGATGGTCCGTGTTATATTTCGGTAACTGGGGAACATGTGTTTACAGCTAACTATGGTGGAGGTAGTATCTCCGTTTTTGGTCGGGATGCAGATGGTTCACTTACAGATGCCTTACAAATAATACAGCATGTAGGTAAAAGTATAAATGTCAAACGCCAAAATATACCTCATGTGCATCAGGCTATTGTTTCGCCTGATAATAAATATGTTCTGGTAAATGATTTAGGAACTGATAAAGTCACTGTTTATAAATATAATCCTGCATCTAAAGTCGATATTCTGGTTGCTTATGACTCTTTAACCGTAAAGTTGGGTAGCGGTCCCCGTCATTCCACTTTTAATAAAACAGGAAACAAGCTCTATTTATTACAGGAAATAGATGGTACCGTATCAGTGATAACTATGAAAGAAGGAAAGATAAGCCTGATTCAGGAAACAACGGTTGTCAGAAATGATAAAGTAGTGATTGGGGCAGCCGATATTCATCTGTCACCAGATGAAAGATTCCTGTACGCTACGAACAGAGGCACTGCAAATGATATTACCTGTTACTCAGTTGGAAAAGATGGAAAGCTGACCTTTAAACAGCAATATTCAACCGGTGGTAATGGCCCCCGCAATTTTGCAATTTCACCTGATGGTCGATATTTATTCGTAGGACACCAATTGACTGATAATATCGTGATCTTTAAAAGAAATACTAAAACAGGACTTCTTATAAATACAGGAAAACAGATCGAAGTGGGAGCCCCGGTTTGTCTGCTGTTTTATTAAGCTATCATTAAAACCAATAAAACCAGCTCTGGTTTTCAGAGCTGGTTTTTTATTTAAATTATTGAATCAGATTTCTATTGATTTCGTGAGATTTACTTAAAAGGCAGAAAGTTTTTTCTTATTTTAAATTAGGATCTTCAAAAGTAGTAATAAACTCAACACGTCTGTTCTTTGCTTTCCCCGCTGTTGTTTTATTGGTTGCAATTGGCAGGGTATCTCCAAATCCATGTGCTAACATTCGTGTACCTGGAATCCCTTTCTCGATAAGGTAATCGCGAACTGCCTTTGCCCGTTTTTCAGACATAATTAAGTTTACAGCCGGTTTCCCAATATTGTCGGTGTGACCCCGAATTTCAATTAGATAAGTCGGATTATCAAGTAATACTTTTGCAATCTTATTCAGGATTGCAAATGAAGTTCTCTTAATATCACTTTTCCCATTTTCAAACTGAATTCCTTGTAAAGCCTGCTTGAATAGAATTTTTACTTCATTGATGATCTCAGGACATCCAAAGTTCGAAGGTAACCCTTTTATGGTAGGACATTTATCCATATAATCAGGTATCCCATCTCCATCTCCATCTTTCGGACATCCGTCTTGATCAACCTTTCCCCGGGCTTCACTGGCAGTGCCTGCACATTTGTCTAAATAATCAGCGATTCCATCACCGTCAGTATCAAGTGTACAACCATTCTTATCAATTAATCCATGGGCTTCCATGGGAGTATTCGGACATAAATCCAAATAATCGGGAACCCCATCACCATCTGTATCCAATAGGCACCCGTTTTTATCTACCATTCCACGTGCCAGTGCGGGAGTCTCGGGACATAAGTCAAGGTAATCGGCAACACCATCACCATCTTTGTCCGGTGGGCAACCAACAGAATCTACCTGAATGCCAGTCGGTGTATTGGCACACTTGTCAAGATAATCTGGAATACCATCTCCATCCGTATCTAGAGGACAACCATTCTTGTCGATAAATCCAATCGCTTCTTTAGGGGTGTTCGGACATTTATCCGCATAATCAGGAATACTATCCCTATCGGTGTCTAACGGGCAACCAATACTATCCACAAATCCTATAGCCTCTTTTGGAGTCTCCGGACATTTATCCTGATAATCAGGGACTCCATCCCCATCAGAATCAATTGGGCATCCTTTTTTATCCACTTTTATACCCAGAGGAGTATCCGGACATTTGTCCTTTCTGTTTGCCACTCCATCTCTGTCAGTATCCTTACGCTTGCCCAGTACAAAACTACCACCAAAGGAAATATTCAGATTCCCTTTATCTATCGGTATATATTGATGATTTATTTTTGGGGTAATATAATCAGAGGCAATATACAAATTGATCCATCTAGGTGAAATGTTCAATGCAAACCCATACCTATTAAAATCTTTATTCAGAATATCAACAGTTCCTGATAATGCCAACCACGATAACGGTTTTAAAGTGAGGGCTCCAACCAATTCATTTCTCTTAATGTAAGAAGAATTATACCTTTGAAATAGCATTCCTAACCTGATATCATGTTTCTCATTGGCAAAGATGCTGTATTCTGCTGAAGCACTGATTGTATAAGGTATATTATCTATAAAATCCTTGGTGTTAGGAGTCTCTTTAAATTTAATTAAGCTGGTGGCATCTGTTTTTAATTGTTCCAATTGATCTTTTAAATTAATGCTATCCACATTAATGTTTGAAAATCCGGTATATGAAACGTTGCTGTCAGCAATTCCCTTTTTAATGGAAGATGCTTTCCACTTCATAAAACCAATATCATTCACCGAACCAGCTATTGTTAAATGTTTGATGGGCTTATAGGTAAATCCAAAATCAAATGCTGCACCTATTCCCGAAGGTTTCAGGTTTGAAGTATTTGTACTTATTTTTGAAAAATCATAATTGTTTACACTATCTTTCCCTACTTGTAAGAAATCAGACATAATATAGGATTCACCCTGGGCATTCATAGTGTAGCTGTTATTTGATAAATTCAGGTCAAATTGAGAATAACTTACCTTGATCTTGGCAAGTCCAACCAGTAATTTTGCATTTAACCCCACCCTAAGCTTTGCATTTAACTTGCGTGAATATCCAAGTGAAAATTGTGCGGTATTTGTTTGCTCTATGCTAAAATGTTTCAAATCGAATGTATTGCTTTGGGTTGCCATTCCAAATTTTGCAAGTCTAAAGAAATCTTTTGGCATGTTTATATCCAGGTTTTCTTTCAGATAGATGTCGAATGACCAAAAACTTTCTTGCGCTGTGTAGAATCCAAATGAAAGCAAGTTTAACTTCATGCTCTGATTTATGGTGACATTAGCAGGTACAGCATCTATAAATTTTGTTCCATCTACACTTGAATTTAAAAAGGTCGTAAATTTAAATTTAGAGTACATGGAGTTTGAAGGATCAACCGGGTAAATGTAATTTGTCATACCGGTATTTGAGTGGATCCCTAACTCAATACCGCCCAGTACAGGCAAACTTAAATAACCATACTCAGGTGCAAATGAAGCATTCAATATATGTCTTTGACTCCAGGCATCTAAAAAGTAATAAGAGTGTGTGCTTTGTGAATAGCTGCTGAATACAGAAGCAAATAATATCGTGATTGAAAAGATTATCTTTTTCATAAATTATTTTTTATAGATTTATTTGGTTGAGGTTGGGTTCACTGTAAGTCCCTTTGGGATTCTCACTCTTAAATCTAAAGTAATAAATTGGTCAGGATTTAATTGTATCCCTGCAACAGTAGTATTGCTTTTTGCTGTAATATCCAATTTCAAGACATCCAATAAATCAAGTGCACCTGTTTTTGATTCCCTTAATTCAATCGTTATTTTACTGGTTTGAGCACTTCCATTCGCATTGCCAGGTTTTATTTTTCCCGGAGATGTAATGGTAATGCCATCAATAATGCCATTCGAACTGTTTAAGGCAGTAGCTTCTAACGTTAATTCAAGTGGTATTGAATTGCCTACGGATATTATGATATCAACCTGACGGGTATACTTTAATAGATCAACAAGTTGTTTCTTTAAATCTGAGATAGTATCCAGGTACTGAATTGAGAAGTCTTTTCCAAAACTCAATGGAACATTCACAGAGTATTTCAAATCCATTTGATTTTTCAAAGAATATAAATCAATAGTTTGTCTGTTCCCTGTTACGGTTGGAACGGCAGAAATCTCTATGTGGTCAGGTACATATTTTAATAATTTTGGCAAGGCGACATTTATAGTATCATAACCGGCAGAGTATCCCTTACACAAGTTTGAAATCCAATATCGACTCCAGGTGGTTTGTCCCAGAATAGTTGCCGGAGCTATGGAAACCTGGGTTTTTATTATGCCTTCAGTAATTACTGCCCCGTTCTTCTTTGGTGTCAGGGTTAAATCCATACTGACCGGAATGCCCATTGTATTCCCAATTTCAAGTGACATGACCGGATTTATGACATCAAATACACTTGCTCCTCCAGTAAGAAAACTTGGTAAATTGAGGGATAAGTTTTGTGATACCGGTTGAATTGTTGTTGAAATCTTCCCTTCTATTTGTGATATTGCCATGGTGCCGATTGTTACAACCGGTGATATATCAATACTCGAAATATCTTTTGAATTTAAATTAGTACCTTTTATATAGGCATCTCCTGACATGGTTACAGCTTCATTTAAGACCAGGCTTCCGTTAATCAGATCGATTCCATTTGTACCAAAATCAATTTTTTGTATCGTAATTGCTTTTGTAAAACCATTTTTCACGAGAAATCCTTCATTTAATACCAATTGATTCAGATTGTTGACATCTCCGGTTTTAAAGTGTAAAAAGGCAGGGAATTGAATGATATAGTTGTCAAAAAACACTGAATCAATGCCGGCAGGAAGGTTCGCTATACCAATTCTGATTTCAAGAATAGATGGAGATTTAAGTGTTAATGTGTATAAGCTTTTTACATCAGCCGATATTAATTGATTGATGGCTATATTT